>Ga0224501_10000686_pt1 | contig 26281 bp, 22 predicted proteins | sample SF_Oct11_sed_USG_4_FD_169105 | JGI IMG/M metagenome (GOLD analysis project Ga0224501, IMG submission 169105) | Sediment microbial communities from San Francisco Bay, California, United States - SF_Oct11_sed_USGS_8_1 | ecosystem: Environmental > Aquatic > Marine > Sediment | place: USA... | reverse complement strand
GACCCGACGTCCTGGAGCCATGCCCTTGCCGAATCTGGAAGACACCATCAATGCCGTCCAACGCCTCCGCCAAACCAAGCAGTAATTGTAATCATGTCCCACCCCTCACTGTTCACTCCTCACCCTTCACCGATTGATCATGCCTGAACTCCCGGAAGCCGAAGTCGTGGCCCGACAACTGCGGGGCAAACTGCTGGGTGCGACCATAACCGACATCTGGGTAGGCCGTGCCGACATCATCCGTGAGGGCTACTCTGCGCGAACCTGGTATCCTCATGCGCTCCTACGGTCCATTGATCGGTATGGAAAAAGCGTCGCAATGGGATTCGAGAAGGAGAACCAGGTTCGGTTTCTCGTCGCCGAATTGGGGATGACGGGACTGCTACTATTTCCCTCGTCAGAGGTCAAGCATCCGCAACATGTCCATGTGCGAATGAAATTTGCCGGCGGCAACGAGACTGAAGTGCGGTATTGGAATCCCCGACGATTCGGCAGGATATCTCTGCTTGATCAAAAGGGACTGGATACATATGTCGAACGAAGATTTGGTTGCGATCCGCTATTAGTCAAACTTCCGGAGTTCGCGCAAACGATGAAGGCCCGCAGGGGGAGACTCAAACCTCTTCTGATGCACCAGCAGGTTATCGCGGGGATCGGCAATATCTACGCGAACGAAATCCTCTTCCAGGCAGGTCTGCATCCGAATGCTGTGGCGAACCGTCTCTCCAGCGCAAAGATGGAACGGCTCTACTACGTGATGAAAGAAATCTTGCAAGAAGCGATTAGGCATGGGGGGTCAAGCGTCAAGGACTTCTTTGCCCCAGATGGCTCATTGGGGAAATACGTCCAGCATCACCGAGTCTATGGAAAAGAAGGACAGCCCTGTCCAAATCGATGTGGCCGACTCATCCGCCGTCTTCAGAGCGAACGTAGTTCATTCTATTGCCCTGCCTGTCAGAAGCTTCGGTAATACGACAGGATTGTCATCATTAATCCCCATACGTAAGTATAACAACGTTACGTAGAGTTTCTGAGACGTAATCTTGGAGCCTACGCTGGGTAAATTCGGCCCTAACCTTTTGAGGGGGTGGATCTAGAAGAGATCTAGTGGTACGGTTCGGCAGCTTATATTGATTCCGAAACTCAGTGGATGTGGATTGGAAAACTCAATCGAGGAAAAAGAATAAGCTGATGGACGCGCACATTAAGGTCGCCGTTATTCATCACCATCGTCTCTTCCGCGAGTCACTCGGGATTGCACTGAATCAGGATCCTGATATCTCTTTGTGTTGTCAGATCAGCAGTTTGGATGAAATTCCCAGGCAGTGGGACGCGCCCTGTCCTGACATTGTGCTAGTGGAAATGTCAGAGAGATCCCGAGACTTTTGGGGACGAGTCAATAATCTAAGGTCTAAATGCCCGGATTGCCAAATCATCATGATCGATGTTCCGGAATGTGATGAGACGGTCTTAGCCTGTATCGAAGTCGCCGGCGCCATGGGCTATCTCACGCGTGATGCATCGCTGGATGAGGTAGTGTATGCCATCCGGTCGGTCATGTCAGGCGAAGCGATCTGTCCTCCTCGAGTCACTGGTCTCCTCATCTCCCGTGTGTCGGAATTATCGCGTCAAGTAGATGTAGGACAATTTCAACCACCAAGCGGGCTCACACGGCGGGAACAAACGATTGTAAAAGCCGTCGAAGAGGGGTTGAGCAATAAAGAGATTGCCATCCAGCTGGGTATAGAAGTCTCCACCGTGAAGAACCACATCCATAATATTCTTGATAAACTTCAAGTGCATGATCGCCAATCAGCCGTACGGTATCTGAAAGAGCATGGCATGAGTACTCCCGTACATTGAACAAGACAGCGATTATCCCTCCAATCCCGTTCTTCCGCCTTAATCTCAAGAAGGCCTCGTACGGCATCTGCACGATATATGTACTCCTCTCTTGTTGAAGGGGTAGAAGGCAGATTATGCGAGTGCAGGTAGTGGAACTAAGCACGGTAGATCCACTTGCACGTCGGTCATAGATCCCAAATGAATCTCTCGATCTATTGTCCTGCGGCTTTCCTCGGGCTAGGGTTTACCCAATCTTGTGAATGAGGAGTTTGTGAAGAAGATACGAGCGCTTTTGGCAAATTATCCCATGATGATTCCAGATGCTGTCCGGGTGTTGATGGCGAAGCAGGAGGGCGTCGAAATAGTGGGGGAGGTCAGAGGGCCGATGAAAGTCCTCCAAGAAACAGGGAGGGTATGCGCGGATACGGTCGTAATGATCACCGAAGAAGACATAGTAGTACCGGCATTGTGCAGCCAGTTGTTGGCGGTGTATCCCGACCTCACCATCATCATGATAACAACCGAAGGGGATAGAGCAAGCACTCTACAGCTACGATCACATCGCAAGAATTTTTATGTACAGGAGCTTGGCGATGCCGTGAATACAATAAGAGCAGCAATGAAAGAGGTATGCGTCGAGAAATGGTGAGAAAGCAACCGAGTCTGAAATGCTCGGTCGATAAGCAGTCACGAGTAGAAAGTCGTAAGGCATAGGCTATGCCCGTACATCTGGGAGAGAGTTGAAGAAGGCATTCTAACGACAAGCCCATGGCCAATACTTTCGCAATCCATTCAGTTGGCGCCTCATTGGCCACCTACTTACGTAATTCTTATCCGAGCGCCCTTAGTGCTGTTCATCCATGTGAGTTTAAGCTGCTTTCCAGTATGGAAATGGGAAACGCAGAAGACCGTACGACGACGTTATCGCTGTATTTGTACCGTATAACAATAAACGAACATGTCCGAAACGTACGGGGCACCAATGATCTCAGTGTGGCAGAGACACCGCTATCGGTCGATTTGCATTTCCTCCTCACTGTGTGGGCGGACAACGCTCTCGCTGAGCAGACAATCCTCACATGGGCGATGCGTCAATTGCATCAACGCCCGGTTCTAGACAGATCGACGCTCTCTCCTGACGGAGGATGGGAGTCAAGTGATGTTGTACATGTTATTCCGGCGGAACTAAGTCATGAAGATTTAATGCGAGTTTGGGAGGCATTGGAGCCGTCTTATCGCCTAAGCCTGTCGTATATCGCACGTGTCGTGAGGATTGATCCGGAACCAAGTCCGTCCGGTATGCCGGTTGTGGTGCGGAACTTTGCGATGACAAAGGAAACGGCACAATGATCGTCGAAAGTTTTTCGAGGCGTGTACTTGCAGCGCTCCGTATAGTCGACGGGGTTACAGGGCAGCCTGTCCTCTCTGCATTATCCGTAAGCGGATCGGGAACCACATGGGTCAGGAATCGCCGAGGGTATTATGTCCTAGTTGATGCGGTGGGGCTCGAATCTCATCAAACCGTTCTATTGGAACCTCCAACTGATCCGACACTGGGCAGCATAACACTAGTTGCGTATGTGGTAGATCCGAGCGGCGTCTACTTATCTCGCAAACAGTCTATCACGTTGCCTCGGGATCCGGATCCTACGCATACCGGAGACAGCCAGTCGTTATTTCAGCCGATTAAGAGTCGGTTATACCCAAGCCCAACAGCACCGGTCTCATCGGCATGGGCCGTGATCAGAGCAACTATCGTACGGGAAGGTAGTGACGAGAAATTAGGCGGGGCCTTGATCCGAGTTCTGCGAGCCACTGACGGAGAAGTCTTGGCGCGCGGGCTATCTGATGCGCGTGGGGAGGCGTTGGTCGCGGTTCCCGGCATTCCAGTGACAACATGGGAGTCGTCTCCTGGACCGGTAATGGGAACCGAGGTGGAGGTACAAGTGGAAGTGGTGGTTGATCCTCTTGCGGAGATCATGCCGAATCCGGACGAGCTCGAGGACAACCGAGTGAGCCTGTCGAGTAGCCAGGTAGTGGTGAAATTGGCGTCAGGACGAACGGTGGTGCGCAGATTGACCGTCGCGATTCCTTAGAGGAGCGCGCAGTCGTGATTGGGAAAGGAGGAGCATCGTGCCAGAATATCTTGCCCCAGGAGTCTATGTCGAAGAAACAAGTTTTCGCGCCAAATCCATAGAAGGAGTCGGCACTAGCACGACAGGATTGGTCGGTCCGACGCGTAAGGGGCCGGTAGGAGGAACTCCGGAACTCTTGACCAGTTTTAGTGATTTCGAGCGTATTTATGGCGGGTTAGACAATCTGGAATACGGCACCAATTTCCTCGCCCATTCCGTCCGGGCCTATTTCGATAACGGCGGGTCTCGTCTCTACGTTGCACGTGTCACCAATAGCGGTGGCGGGACGGCCGTTTCTCCCGATATCGTCACCAATGCTGATTCGACACTGGCTGCCCGTTTCATCACGCGGTTTCCCGGCCAAGCCGGTAACGGCCAAGTGATGGTTCAGCTCAAAACGGCTCCGGCCACGAAACGCACAATGAATGTCGCGCCGTTAGGATCAATGATCCGTTCCGGCGAGGGTGAAGGGATGGTGTTTCATGTCAAGCAAGAGGGGACGTGGGTGGACTCGTCGGACACCGCGCTGGATTTGAGTTCTCTTGCCGATACAGACGTTCCCAATGGCACTGCGGATTTTCTGAGTCTCTCGATTGTAGCAATTGATCGTGACGGACATGTGACGGGGTTTGACGACCTTGGCTTAGATCGTTCCCATCCCCGATGGCTTGGAAATGTACTGTCGGACTCACCTTCACGCAGGCGCGATGCACTCGAACAATGGCTGGCTGCTGAGATTGGCTCGGCGGTGACGGCCTTTCAGTTGCGCGAGGGATTCTTCGCGAGTGCCGATGAATGGTCCCAGACATTGACGGGCGGGAGCGACGGCAGTGAACCAGATCAAGCTGCGTATGAGACAGCCCTGAAAGAATTTGAGAAGCTCGAGGATATTTCGATTGTCGCAGCGCCAGGTTCGTCGTCGTATGCCGATGCGCAGGGCATCCTTGGTGCCCTTATTAGCCATGCTGAACGTATCCGCTACCGCATTGCTGTCGTAGACACTCCCCAGGATAAAGCCGTGTCGGAAGCCAGAGAAATTCGTGGCCGTGTCGATTCGAAATATGCCGCCCTCTACTATCCCTGGGTGGTGGTCAGTAATCCTTTGTCTCGCGCGGGGGATGCCAGCGTGCCGCGGGAAATTGCCTTGCCGCCGTCCGGATTTGTTTGTGGGATTTATGCACGAAATGATGTTGAGCGGGGTGTTCATAAGGCGCCTGCGAACGAAGTGGTGCGGGGAGCCTTGCGGTTCGAACGTGACGTGAATTTTGCAGAACAGGAAGTGCTGAATCCCCTGGGCGTCAATTGTCTCCGTTATCTCAGCGGACGAGGTTATCGAGTGTGGGGAGCACGGACGGTCAGTTCCGATCCGGAATGGAAGTACGTCAATGTCCGCCGCTATATGAATTATCTTGAAGCCTCCATCGACCGGGGAACGCAATGGGCCGTGTTCGAACCAAACGGCGAGCGGCTCTGGGCCAATATCCGCGAGACCGTCTCGGCCTTTCTCTACAACGAGTGGGTGAACGGCGCCTTGTTGGGCTCATCCGGAAAAGAAGCGTTTTTTGTCCGCTGCGACCGCAGCACGATGACGCAGAACGATTTGGACAACGGCCGCTTGATCTGTCTGGTCGGCGTCGCCGTGTTGAAGCCGGCGGAGTTCGTGATCTTCCGCATCGGCCAGAAAACAGCCGACGAACGGCAGTAAACGGGAGGAGATATCATCATGGCAGCACGCACAACCCCCTACGGGGCTTTTAATTTTATTGTGAATATCGATGGGCAGGAAGCCTTCGGCGGGTTTTCTGATGTGTCAGGACTAGGTACGGAGATCACCGTGGCTGAGTATCGAAATGGGAATGAGAAGGAAAACCATGTCCGCAAGGTGCCGGGGATTCATAAGGTCACTGATGTTACCTTGAAACGCGGCATCGTAAATTCTTCGGACCTATGGGCTTGGGTGAATGAGGTTCGGCAGAATGGACCGTCTGCCAAACGGACGGTAGTAGTCACCATGCTGGATGAAGCACGGAATCCGGTCATAGCCTGGTCGCTATCGGGGGTGTTCCCCATGAAATATAACGGTCCCACCTTGGCTGCGAAAGGCGGCGGGGATGTAGCGATGGAAGAATTGGTCTTATCAGTCCAGGGAATGGAGCTTGAACAGGTAGCGTAGTGGCGCAATATGAAAGGTCTGCAATTTGAAACACAAGCTCCGATCGTCGCGGCGGATCCCAATCGGGCCGATATTGCCTGTTTTGTCGGTTTTGTCGCCAGGCGTACCAAGTCGCCGCTGCCTTCGTTTATCCGTGCCTGGATGCATGACAACGGGTTGACCGCTTCCCGGCTTGGGCGGCCCGGATTCGATCCGGAAACCTTGGCGGACGTGCCTGTTCCGATCGACTCCTGGGAATTGTTTCATCGGCTGTTCCTCTGGGAACGTCGCACCACAGAGAGGACTGAGGCCACATATCTCGGTGCCGCAGTCCGGTCGTTTTTCTCCCAGGGGGGACGTAAATGCTACGTCATACGGGTGGGAGATTCCTGGAGTTACGGTCTTTCTCGGGCCGTCAGGGTAGCTCGTATTGATGATCTTATCCCGGGTGGGACGGCCGGCCAGGTAACGTGTACTCCGCTTGACCGTAAGAGCTGGAGCGGTGTGGGACATATCTATGGATTACCTGACATCTCGTATCTGTGTATTCCTGATCTCGCGGAAATCTTTGCCGTCGATCCGGAACCTGGTGTGCCACCGGATTTGCCGAGGGACCCGGAACAGTTTGTCGAGTGTGGGACGGAGCCGGCCGATCCGGTTGCTGGAGATCCGGTGCGATGGGCAAGTGCGCCACGCTGTGATGCCGTTGCTATGAGAGAGTGGGCCTCGGCCATCAATCTCTTGGGTAACATGTTGGTGCGGCGACAGAGGGAATTGCAACTGGTCGCCGCGCTACCATTGCCGGAAGCAGGAACGGATGTTGAGCGGGATTGTCATGGGTGGCTGAGTGATGCGACAGGGGGAATTTTGGACGCAGGATTGGCGGAATCAGTTCGCCCGGGGGTCGCGAGTGCGTTCGTGCAATTGGGGTTCCCATGGGTGCGGACTGCCGGGTCGTATGCCTTACCCGAACAACTGGAAAGTCCGGATGGAGTATTGGTGGGGGTACTTGCCCGAAACGCCCTTTCGCGAGGAAGTTTTAAAAGCGCAGCAGGGCTTCCCCTTGTCGAGGTGTCGGATGTGTGGCCGGGTTGGGGTGTGGAACAATTTGATCGCCCACCGACAGGTTCGGGAGTACATGGGACAAGACCACGAACGATGAGAGAGCGGGTGTCGATTATTGGCCAGACCCCGCAGGGTTTTGCATTACTCTCCGATGTCACGACCAGTCTTGATGAGGGATACCGTCCGGCTTGTGTCAATCGGTTGGTTGCAGCTCTGGTGAGAGCGGCTCGCCGTACTGGCGAGGAACTCGTATTCGAGCCGTCAGGCGAATTCTTATGGGGGCGCATTCGACAGGAGCTTCAGCGGCTGCTCACCGGATTGTTCCAAAGCGGAGCGTTTCGAGGGGGGACGCCGACGGAGGCGTTTACGGTACGGTGTGATCGCAGCACAATGACGCAACATGATCTGGATGCCGGGCGGGTTGTTGTATCCATGCAGTTTCAGGCGGCGTTGCCGATCGAACGGATCACGGTTGTGCTGGGACTTCACGAGGGCGGTCAGGTGGCGCTGCTGTCTTCTGAAGGTAGTGAGGCAGTCTTGTCATGAACAGCATCCAAGATCCTTTAAGCCCATTTCGTTTTCATATTACTTTTTCAGAGGATCCGCTTGGAGGCGGCGCTTCTTCCGTCTTGTCTTCGCTCGACGGCGGGTTTGCCGAATGTACAGGGTTGGAAGCAACAATGGAGCCGGTCGTCATTCGGGAAGGGGGGCGCAATTACGGGGCAGCACAACGGGTGGGACCCGTGAATTTCGCGACGGTCGTGTTACGGCGTGGCATCCTGCGCAGCCAGCATCTCTGGCAGTGGTTTGCAATGGTGACGCAAGAGGGAGCTGCGGCACATCGGTTGTCTCTGTCCATTGTGATGTCTGACCATTCGGGGATTCCCGCAGTGACCTGGGTGTTGCGTCATGCCCTGCCGGTAAAATTTAAAACTGCGGATTTGAATGCCAAGGCTTCGGAAATCGGAATCGAAGAGCTGCATGTGGCCCACGAAGGGCTGGAATTCGTGACGTAATCGGAGAGGGGTTAGTCACAATGAGCGACGCACAGCGAATCCAAAAAGCCCTATTTACGGCACAAAGTGGCCCTCAGAAGGAACAGGCGATCACAGTGCATTTCAATCCGACCTCACTGCAATTATCAATCTCCAATACCCTGGGAGATGGAGGGGGGGCTGGGGATACCAAGCAGTATGTGACCGGGAGTTCGGCCACGCTGACCATGGAACTTACGTTCGATACGACAGATGTCGGGACAGATGTCCGCATGATGACACAACGGATTGCCAATTTTATGGAGCCGGACGAACAGCGAATTCCCGCCATTGTGAAATTTGAATGGGGGAGCTTTGCCTTTCAGGGGATGATGAAGTCTTATCAGGAAACCATTGATTTTTTTGCGCCGTCAGGTGTCCCTTTGCGAGCCAAAGTAAATCTGAGCATGGACAAGCAAGAGTCTGTGTTTGCCGAGGAAGGAGCTGGTTCCGGGCCCAGTGACGGTGTTGGGGATGAGGCAGTGTTGCCCCTCTCGGCCAGCGCAGGCGTAACGGGAATTTCTGCCATGGCTGGAGTGGGAGATGTAGGCAGGGGGGTAGGCGCGGCGAACGGTTTGGAAACGCTACGTTTTACCAGTGGTCCAATTTCCTTGGGAGCCTCGGTGTCTTTAGGGGGACCTGTCGCATTCTCTTCAGGCGAGGCAGGACTTAGTGTGGGGGGAGGGATAGGGATTAGCGGCGGTGTAGGAGTGGGAATCAGTGGTGGTATTGGTCTGTCCGGTGGGGTAGGTGTCCGGGGGGCTAATGGAGGATCGGCTTCTGCCGGTGTGTCCGCCACACAGGGAGCATTCGGTGGTTTGCGCACAACATCCTCAAGCAAACCCATGCCTCCGTTGAACCCTCGGGCGCTAATTCCTCGCGCTGATTCAGTGGGGTTGGCAACAGATCATGGAGCACAGTTTTCAGTGGGGGGGCGAGCGAAAGTAGAGGGTTCAGCCAGTTTGAGCGCCGATGTCGGCGTGAATGCGAGTTTGGCCTCAAAGATTCGATTCGATGAAGGGTAGCCCATGGCTGTGGTGATCGAGGAAGTGATCGGTGAAGTGCGGTCGGAGCCTGTTGCAGCGGACAACCAGGAGCAGACGGCAAACATACGCACTCCGCGTCCAGACGTCGCCGCAGACCTGCGCCGACTGGCTGTGAGGGCAGCGCGAGTCCATGCCGATTAACCAGGTGTTGAACGGGCAGCCAGCCGCGTTCCCACAAGCCATGAAAAGCGAAAGGTGAAACGTAAAAGGTGATGTGAAGAATATCCGATCCTGGAAGTTCTGAGACCTTTAACATTTACCGTTTTACGTCTCATGGATCGAGAACGGCCATTTTGAGCATTCTGTGACTCTGACACCGTCAACACATGTGACAAGATTTCTTTGGTAGTTCATGTCTCAACCAAGTTGTTCCGCAGCCTATTAGGTGTGAGTCGATGAGTGAACGTCCGATCAGTTTCAGTGCGGTGTACAGCGCGAGACCGACGATTCAGATCGATCAGCAATCATACGACAAGGTCTCCGAGTTGTTGATAGGGATGGATATCACCGAGCAGGAGGGGGGACTATCCTCTTTACAATTGCGGTTGAGCAATGTGGCCAGCGACCCGAGTGGTGGAGCCTCTTTTGCGTTCGAGGACGGAAGCATCGTCACGCTCGGTAAATCCATTCTCGTGTTTGCAGGGCCGGTATCAACACCGATGGAAATCTTTCGTGGGATGATTACAGGAGTTGAAGCAGAGTTCCGTGAGGAGGGGCCTCCGGAGTTATTGGTATTGGCGGAAGATGCGGCCCAACAAGCACGGATGGCTCGTCGGACCAAGACATACGACGAACTGTCGCTCGCAGACTTGGCGCAGGCGGTGGCCGACAGCCTTGGTCTACAACTTATAGTCACAGGTTTTAGTGATCGTGTCGGAACCTGGATGCAGCTTAACGAAAGCGATCTGGCATTTTTACGCAGAGTACTGGAGCGATACGACGGCGACGTCCAGGTCGTTGGAGACGAATTGCATGTGTCGCCGCGTGACGAGGTGAGGCGAGGGACTGTAGAACTGCGCATGCATAGCCAGCTCCGGGGTGTCAGGGTTATGGCCGATCTTGCTCATCAAACGACAAAGGTGACAGTCGCCGGATGGGATGTGGCGCAAGGATCGCGTCTGACTGCCGAAAGCACCGGGGCGCATCAGGGGCCCGGCGAGGGTTCGACCGGAGCCGAATGGTTGGGACGCGCATCGATAGAGCGGACGGAGCATATCGGACATGCTGCGGTTCGTACACAGAACGAAGCGCAAGCTCTGGTCGATAGTACCTTTGATCAGAGGGCTCGCCGGTTTGTCTGTCTGGAGGGCATGGCGGACGGGAATCCGGAGATCCGTGTCGGTACGCATGTGACGATCTCAGAGATCGGGCCACGATTCAGCAATACCTACTACGTTACGCGCGCCACCCATCGATACGACCTCGAAGTGGGTTACCGCACGCAGTTTGAGGCCGAATGTGCATATTGGGGAGAACGGGCGTGAGAGGTACAAGTAGCTTTGAAAGGCCGGCCGGTATCTGGACGGCCAGTTATCTGGCGGAAGTCGTTTCGGTAGATGACCCCGATGGGATGACGCGGGTGCAGATTCGTTTGCTCAACTGTGACGGGCTTGAAGATCAGGATGGGCCGATATGGGCGCGCGTTGCGGTGCCATTTGCGGGAGCTGATCGAGGAGCATTTTTCTTGCCCGATGTCGGAGACGAAGTACTCGTGGTGTTCTTGAACGGCGATCCGCGGTTCCCTCTGGTGGTGGGGGGGTTGTGGAACGGCCGGGATCATGCGCCGGATTCAATCCCGGGCGACCGGGTTGATCGCTGGACGATTACTGGGAAGGCCGGCACCAAGTTTTCTATTGTCGAGGAACAGAACGGCCAGGAAAAGATTGTGTTCGAAACGCCGGGGGGAGTGACTGGCACGTTGACCGATGAGGCCGGAGGTAAGATCAAGCTGGAAGCTTCGGGTAATACCGTTACGATGGAGACCAGCGGGGTTACGATTCAGGCTGCGGCCAAGGTCACAGTGCAAGCGAGCCAAGTCGAAGTCAGCGCGGGTATGGTGACGGTCAACGCCGGTATGTCAAAGTTCTCCGGAGTGGTCCAGTGCGACACACTCATTACCAACACGGTGGTATCCGCGATGTATACACCGGGAGCAGGCAACATATGGTAGCGCATGAGGTTACTCTGCAAGGTGTAGTATCGGCAGCTGCGCCGACGATTTTGGAGCGAACAGAACAAGAATTCTTAGCAGTTGTCTTGGACGGATTGTCGAAAGATCAGGGGCTATCGGCGGTCATACAATCGACTGCCAAACGCCGTGATGCCACCGGCACGCTGAAATTATTCCAGCCTATCCATAGGACGTTCCATCTTGTGTTGCTCGATGCATCCTGTGCGAATTTCGGCTCTCCGAGACTCGATCCAAAGAAGATTGTAGCTGCAGGATTGGTAATCAGGCGCTTCGCCACGAAGGGGAAAGGCGACAGTGTGAGACAAGGGTGGATGCAAGAGAACAAGCTCTTTCGTGGGTGGGTAGACCTTAGCCGAGAGCAAGAGCTCCACGATCCTGACCCGGCTTTTCGCCGTCCGACGCTATCGGCCGGTCATCAGGAAATCAACCGTCTGCTGGCTATGCGCGTGGGCGATTTAACGACGCTTCATGAGCAGCAAGCTCCTTTGTTTGTCGTTCCGCCTGAGATTTGTCGTTCGACTGGGCGGACGCTGTTGTATGGGGTAGTTCCGCTCACCAGTTCTGAACGATCGGAATTTCATGACCTGCCGAGTTTCTCTAAGGAAGATTTGGATAGCCACCTGCATACCTATTTGAAGGCCGGGGCGGCTAGGAACTTGCCGTCCGGCGGCCAGACGCTAGCCTCGCTGCTGAAGCGACTTACACCGTCCGACGAAACCATTCTAGAAGAAGCTTCCGTGGTGCCTTCAGGCAATATTCTGGCTAGTTTCCTCGTTCTGTTGAAGCAAGTCGCGATTGAATTTGATGCGTTTGGAACCGATCCAGCCGGACGGGCACTCTATGCGGAATTAGACCGCATTACCCTCGTATCGGGAAATGTGACGCACAGTGCCGGAAAGTTTCTTAAAGCAGCGACCGAAGTGCTCTTGGAACGCGACATCTCAAGGCCTTCAGCGCAATGGATAATCCCGAACAAATGGCCGGCCGTCAGCAGGGATAGGGCAGCGAAGATTGCTCAGCTTGTTCTTGCAACGATGCAGGCCCGCTTCGCGCAAATTGGAAGAGGACAGGGACGATTCGATGAGGAGGGGCGGCGCTACTGTCTGCGCACATTTGTGCGAGTAAAACATGACGAACGGTGCCCTCCCGACATTGTATGGAGTGGGTATAGCGAGCCTTTTGTGATTGCACCGTGGTACGACAACAACGGCATACCGCCTGTACAGATCACGATGCCTGACGTTACCGACAAAGAGTTTTTGAAGGGCCTCAAGCCCAATGTGACATTCTCGTTACCGCCGAGTCTTTTTAACTTGCTCCAAGCAGATGCCAAAAAGCTCGCCGACGGCGACGGTGAACGGCCGTCAAGGTTTGGGATTCAGTGGCTATGCAGTTTTAGTATTCCGTTGATCACGATCTGTGCCTTCATTGTCCTGAACATCTTCCTTCAGCTGTTCAATATTGTGTTTCAGTGGTTGCTGTACATCAAGATTTGCATACCGATTCCGGGGAGGAAATCATGACTCAGTCCACATCCCCACGACCGCCTCTCGGCTGGCCGCTTCTACCTCAGCCCGATGTCGCCGGCTGCCTGTCGTTCCCATCGTTGGATGAGAGCGTGAGGCAGGCGATACAGGTGATCTTGCAAACGCAGCCAGGCGAACAATTGATGCGGCCTGGCTTTGGCGCCGGCTTGAGCGGGTTCGTACATGAATCGAACACGCTGACGACACGGCGTCAAATCCGCGATGCCGTCAACAATGCACTTGGGCGTTGGGAGGACCGTATATTGCTTGATCGTGTCGATGTCGCCGAAATGCCGGATAACCCCACTCATATTCGCGTGGTTATCGGCTATCGGTTGAAAAGGACGGGGGGCTTCCAACAGTTGGGACTCACCGTCGAGGTAGGAGGCTGACCGATGCCGATTCGTCCTCCGGCTCTCGACGATCGCAGCTATCAAGATTTAATGGAAGAACTCCTCGCGCGAATTCCCGCGCATACTCCGGAATGGACACATCCACGTCCGGGTGATCCGGGGCAGACACTTCTCGAACTATTTGCTTGGCTGGCCGATACGCTGTTGTATCGGGCGAATCTTATCCCGGAACGGCAACGTCTGGCGTTTCTTCGGTTGCTGGGTGTCTCAATGCGAGCAGCGGTTCCGGCGCGCGGGTTGATCGGTCTGCAAGTCGACGATGATACGGTCACTCAGGCTGTGGCAATCCAGTCGCGGGCAATAATCGAGAAACCCGTGACATTCGAAACTCGGACTGAATTGACGGTGCTGCCAATTACGGCAGAAGCATTCTATAAGCGTCCGTTAAATGACGGCGAGCAGCAGAGTTTTGCTGCAGTCGTGCCGGGGCTCCAATCCGTCTATCGGTTGTCGTCGCTTCCGACGCCGTATGTAACGACGCCGATTTTCGTAGAAGGGGCCCCCGAGACGAACGGATTCGATGTGATGACACAGACAGTGGATCGGTCGCTCTGGTTGGCGCTTCTTGCGCCCAAGGCCTCCGCTCCGGAAGGTCAACTGTCGCTGGTTAAGGAAATTCGAAACACCTTAGGACGTAGTGCGAGCGGCGGCCAGCAATTGCTTTCGATCGGTGTAATGCCTTCGCTCGCGGTCCCGGCATTGTTTGAAGAAATCGGCCCGCGAGCACGCATCCCGCATGTGTGGGAAATCTGCACGGTCGATGAACGAGGCGACCCAGACTATGTGACGCTGGATGTGGTGGCCGATACGACAGCAGGTCTGACGAGGCCTGGTGTCGTGCGTGTGGCGCTGCCGGATTCGTCTAGAATCCAGGTGCCCAGCAACGACGTACGTGCGAATCTAAAAGCGGGGGTGGGCGATGCTCCACCTCGATTGGATCAAGCCGATCGGGCGGCTCGTGTGGCGGCGTGGATTCGTGTCCGTCCAACATTGAAGTCGTTGCAGCGGTTGTCTCTAAGCTGGATGGGTGTCAATGCCGTCGAAATCGATCAACGCAAGACTTTAGTCAGCCGCGTCGTCGCACAGAGTACAGGAGCGGCAGATCAAGAGTGGCAATTACCGGGGCGGTCGATTGAAGCATCGTCGCTGGTTATCCAGGTTGAGGAAAGCGGGCGAGGATTTCAGCCCTGGCAACGGATCGACGACCTTGCGTTGGCGGGACGTGATGCAAAGGTCTATCAGCTGGACCCTGAGGCAGGGACAATCCGATTCGGCGATGGGATGCGTGGTCGGGTTCCCGAGGCGGGTATGCGGATTCGGGTGAAGGAAATGCGTTACGGAGGTGGTGCCGCCGGAAATGTGCCCCCGGGCAGCCTGACAAGTATCACGGCGCGTGATCTTCGCGGCGCGATCGTGACGACCAAATTAAAAGTGTCGCAAACCTTGCCCATGGATGGCGGTGCCGATGCAGAAACACTGGCCGAGGCGGAACGGCGTATTCCGGCACTGTTTCGGCATCGGGATCGAGCGGTGACGGAGGCGGATTATCAAGAATTGGCGGCGCGTACTCCGGGGGTGCGGATGGGGCGTGTGGAAGTACTACCGCGGTTCAAGCCCCATCAACGGCGATTCGAAGTGCCGGGCGTCGTGTCGGTCATGGTGATTCCATTCAAGGAGGGATTGGGTTTGCCGAACCCCAGGTCGGATCGTCCCTTCCTCGAATCCGTGCATGGCATGTTGAATTCACGCCGTCCGTTGGGAACTGAACTCTATGTGATCGGTTGCGAATATGTGCCCTTGGGCGTGAGCGTCGCCATTACAGTGAAGGATGGTTTCGGAATCAGTGATGGTGGAGAGACGGTCGGCGGGTCGGGTGGGTTGTCGCGCGAGACGGTGACCGCGGATGTGCGCGAAGCACTTCGCCGTGCGCTCTGGCCATTGGCGCCAGGCGGGGTCGATGGAGCGGGATGGCCGTTGGGTCGGCCGGTACGCGATCGTGAATTGGAAGTGGCGGTCGCACGTGTGCCAGGCGTCAGTGGTGTGGCGCCGATCAATCTGTTTCAGCGGCAAGGCAAGGATTGGCGCAAAGTGCCGCGAACGTCCGCCGATGCACCGGTGCAACTGTCGCTTCAACCTTGGCAATTGCCGGAACTGCTGAGTGTGGTCGTGGTGGTGGGGGACGAGTCCCCTGACGATTTGCGAGGTGTACCGAATCCGTTTGCGGATCGGTCGGGAGTTGCTGTTCCCGTAGTACCGGAAATCTGCTGAGTCGATTGTCGAAGTACGAAGAGTGTGTCGATGGATGCCAACGGACTTACACATTGGTTACTGGCCGACGCGCATCATTGGCGGATCGATGGTGATCCGCCGTCCCTAAATTACGACATGGAGCGCCGCCGCCTCCGGCTGGTCGGTCGACGAGTCATTCCCGCGTTGAGTGATGCGAATGTGGCGGTGGTAGAGGCTCAGGCCTTATCCCGTTTGGAGTTGGTCCCGGATACGTTGGATCGGTTCGGCATGCGCGCATCGTGGGACAGCGCGGCACAGTCGATTGTCGCAACGGGCGCAAGGGCTGAACCATTCCCGATCGCACCGATTCCGTTCGGGCATACGCCGTCAGATGTGACAATGGGATACGACGACGTGCTGTATGTGGCGTTGGGCAACCGTATACTGTTGCATGACACGCGTGAACGATGGTCTCCGATTTCGTTGGAGTCGGCCGAAGGGACGGCATGGAGGTTGACCGCCGACCCTGCAGGAGGGGTCTGGGTTTTGGATCGGGTCCGCCGGAAAGTTGGCCGTGTCGCCGGAGTGCCGTTTCCGAATAGGCCCTCTTCCCCCTACGGTCCTGACACTGCTAGGCCTTGTGACGAAAATCCCAATCCGCCGCGTCTGATCGAGGCCGGAGCGATCCCATTTTCCCCGATCGAACAGCCCGTGGCATTAGCCTGCCGAGCTGATGGCGTCGTCGCTGTCCTTCTTTGGACCTCGGAAGAATATGCCGCTGTTCGATTGTTCGATGCCAGCGGATGGCGTGGGCCGGCGATTGCTTTGCAAGGAGCCGGGCGTCCTTATAGTGTCGCTTGGATAGGACTCGATCGGCTGGCCGTATTGGTCGTTGGTCTGCCGGGTGAAGCTCTTGTCTATTCGATGCCTACTGAGACGAGTCATGACTCGCGTGGTTCCATCGTGGCGCCGGTCGAGGATCTCTACCCCATGACTGATTACACGGGCGGGCCGTTCCTCCATACGCTCAGTGATCCGCCGTGCTACCCAACTGTGGATGGATGGGCGGGGTTGCATCCCATCTCCCTACCGTCTTTTACGACACAGGGACAGGCGGAGAATGCTGTGCTGATTGATAGCGGATCTTCGCAGACTGTGTGGCACCGACTGTATATGGAGGCGGAGATTCCTCAGGACTGCTCGGTCGTCATTGCCTTGGCAGCCGGTGACGATGCCCATCCGCCTGATTCCAAAGATGCCTGGCACCCTCATTGTTTTGGAACAGTCGAACGGCAGGGGCGCATTCCAAAAGGAGTGTGGGTTCCCGGCGCCTCGGAAATACCATTTTATCCGGGGCTTCTCGGTTGTCCGCCGGTGAAGGATCAGTCAGGTCTCTTTACGGCGTTGATTCAACGGGCCAATCGTGCCGTCACACATTTAAAGGGGCGCTATCTGTGGGGGCGGGTCATTCTCAACGGCAATGGCCGGGCGACTCCGGAAGTCGCCGCTGTGCGGGCCTACGCGTCGCGTTTTTCCTATCGAGATAAGTATTTGCCGGAGTTGTATCGCGAGTCGACATTCGGCGATGCAGCAGAAGCGGTCCTTGCTCCAGGGACCGCTGCAACGGCGGCTGATTTCCTGGAGCGGTTTCTGGATAACATGGAAGGGGTGTTGACACCGCTTGAAGATCGAATCTCCGCAGCCTATCTCCTGACGGATCCACGGACAACTCCGGAGGAGGCGCTGGAATGGCTTGGGAGTTGGATCGGGGTGGCCTTTGATCCAGTCTTCCCCAAGGAACGTCGCCGTCGACTTATCGCATCATCGCCCGAGTTGTATAGGAAGCGAGGGACGCCGGAGGGCTTGATGCTAGCCCTTGATATCGCCACCGGTGGTGCAGTGACGAGTGGAGAAATCGTCGTGCTGGAGGATTTCCGGTTACGGCGCACCATGGGGACTATTTTAGGCGGCGATTTTCAAGATGAAGAAGATCCGCTCTTGGCCGGCTTGGTCGTTAGTGGGAATTCATTGGTAGGAGACTCACTGTTTCTTGGGCAGGAGGAGCGCCGAGAATTTCTTGCCCTGTTCGCGGCGGATCTTGAACAAACAGCTGCAGAAGAACAGGCGGGGGAGGCATTTCTGGATCGCTTGGCTTTTCGGGTGACGGTATTGGTGCATCAAGAGGTGGAGCCGCAGGACTTGGGATTGATCAGGCGCGTGGTGAGTCTCGAGTCTCCCGCACATGTGGTTGTGCGGGTGGCGACAGCTTCCGAGCCGTTTTTGGTGGGCGCGGCATCACTGGTCGGCGTCGATACGTATCTTGGTCCGGCTCAGCCTGTGCGTTCGGTTCGTGTCGGGCGGTCGCGCTTGGGACGTCGTGATGTACTTGTGCACAGTCCAAGCCTGGATCCGAGGTTGGACAGTCTGGCTTCTGCCGAACCCTCATCGGTTACCCCTCCTCCGGTAGCTGAGGCGGGGACGGACAGGACCGTTGAATTCGGACGATCATTTGAGTTGGATGCGGGAGGATCCCACGCGGCCGAAGGCCGCCGTCTGGTGCGATATATATGGGAATGGTTCGGTTGAGCAGAGTCGGTGTCATGCTTTGAGGTGACGTTCAGATGAAAGGAAACAACCATGGCGATTTTTCGGGCAGGTGTTCCCATAGAAACAGCAGAGAGTGTCATTTCTGTAGATGCCACACCTGACCGGCCGTTACCCGTCGGCCGGCACACCTTTCAGTTGGAAGTAGTCGATGATTCGGGTAACCGTTCGGACCCTGATCGGGTCGTAGTCATCGTGCGAGATGAAACGAATCCGACTGCGGTACTGGATGCGCCGAAAACGGTGGGATTCGGCCTGTCGTTCCCGCTGAGCGGGAAGCAGTCGTCTGATCCACCTCCGGGGAAAATCGTTCGGTACATTTGGACCTTGGTGGACTAGGGGGCGGTAATGGCGAAGTTTGTCCCGGGTCGGCCGATCACGACGGAGCAACCGTTTATCGATGTAGATGCCGGCTTGTCCGTGGGCACCCATCGGTTTCAGTTGGTGGTGGTGGATACACAGGGCAATCGGAGCGCCCCGGATATCCAGGTGGTGACCGTGGTGCGGAGGATTATTCCGCCGCCGACTGATCCCATCGTGCCGGTTGTACCGGTCTCTCCGACGCCGATCACGCCGATCAGGAGGATGACTCCTACGCCGGTACGCAGTGCTAAAAAAGTCAGGAGGCCACAAGGTCGGACGCGGCCGCGAAGAGGAGGAACGTAATGAGCCTTGAACTTGATCCCCTAGCGAAAGCCCAAGCCCATGGCGAGTCTCAGGAGAGGTTATGGTATGCCACCGGTGTCTTGCTTGATGCAGAGGATTTTCTCGACGAGCAAACCTATCATCGTGGGCGGTTGGCGCGGGCTCTCGCTTACTTGTACGGGAGCGGGACGGTCGCAGGGTTGCGGGTGGCGTGGGAGCCGGCCGTGGCCCCCGGTGCCGATGTTACGTTGCCGGACGGTCGTCCCGAGCGAATCACGGTTGAGCCGGGTTTGGTGATCGACCGGTTGGGGCGATTGGTCGAGCTGCCGCGTACGGTCTGTCTTAGGTTGAATCGCTGGTATGAGGCGCAATCAGACGATGATCTGGCGCAGGGATTTCATAGCGCACCGTTCGACGGCGTGGTGGTTGATGTCTTTCTGACTTTCGTCGCCTGCGAACGGGGGAAAACTCCGGCCTTTGCCGCTGGGCCTTATGAGGCATTGGATCCGGTTGTGCCTTCGCGAATACGGGACGGCTATGTCGTGACGCTGGTGATCAGGAAAGAGGCCGATCCGCCCGTTCCGGTTAATCAATGGCCTGACTTGTCAGGAATCACCGATCCGTCCGAGCGTGCTGATCGAATGCGCCAAGCGGTGTTTGGGGCTTGGCGGGAAGGGACACAATGGCAAGAACTGGACGGAAGGCTGGCACCCATGATGGAGCATGCGGAAAAGCAGGATACGACCGCCGTGTTGCTGGCACGAGTGGTATTGCCTGCCACACAGGCATCCGTCGCCGCCAGACCGCAGCGGACAGAGGACGCACCGGTACGCGTGGACAATAACATTCGCCCGATCGTGTTTAATCCGGAACGGTGGGCGGGGGAGGAACGGCATGTTTGACGTTCGCAAAGGATCGCAACGAGAAATCATCGATCAGGATGAGCAAACACGGTTGACGTCATCGAACACGCTCTTCGTGGACACGCGGCGGCGGCGTCCCAAATATTTCGACGGACGGTTTCTTACGGCACGAGATCTTACGCGGGATCAAACATATTTTCTTACCAGACAGGCTGATCTGGGACGCGCGATGGGAGCAGGAGTGGTCAATGGGCTGATGGTGGAAGAAGGAGACAGCGCGACGTCTCTCCGTATTCAGCCTGGGCTTGGGGTGACACCCAGCGGCGAGATCGTGTCCGTCCAGACTCTATTGAGGTTAGACTTAGCGGATATTCCCTTGGCGCAACAGCTCAATGCCGCCCTGGGGTTAAGTCTGCGTCCGCTTGATCCGGCAAGAAGCCGTTCAGGCATTTTTGTGTTGGCGTTGCGGCCCGTTGAATTCACGGCCAATCCCATTGCCTCGTATCCGACCTCGATAACAGGACCTCGTTCCGTGGAAGACGGTGAGATTATCGAGGCGACGGCAGTCACCTTGATACCGTTTCCGGACGAAGGGGATGCCAGCGAGTGGAACCGCCGTCGATCTCGCGTCGCGCATCAGATTTTTGTGGAACGGGCCATGCGCGGGATGCCCGCAGGCGTCTTGCCTCTGGCGATGGTTGCCGTGGATCGCACCGTTGTCCAATGGCTGGATCCCTTTCTCGTTCGAAGGGAATTGGCCGTATGGCAGGGTGAGGTATTGGGTCTGGGGTTGGGAACCAAAGCACTGCGCTACGCCCAGGTGCAGCAGTACGAAACACAACTGCAAGGTATCTTGAGGGACCGAGGCATACGAGGGCAGCGTTTTGCAGCGGCGGATCATTTCCTGGCATTGCCTCCGGTGGGACATCTTCCCTTAGCCTCAATCGATTTGAAGGAGTTCTCACAAGTCTATTTTCCTCCTGAGGTCGAGGTGGAGCTCTCGATAATTCCGAATGACGAAGTGCCGGTGTTGCTCGATGAGAGTCTTTCCCTACCACCGATCGACTTGACGCTTGGAGAGGGCGAGCAGGATTCGACCTCGGTGCTGATTCTCATACCGGTAGATCGTACCAAGCTGGATGAGTGGAAGGCCAAGCTGACGACCGTTCGCCGTCCGTTCAAAACAGCGGCGCCGGGTCTGGTGGCAAAACGATTGCCGCTTGAGTTGTTGCAGGGGTTGCGGCTGCCGCGCATGATAATGTCGCAGCTGCCTACAAGCAGTCTGAAAGATTCAGCATGGCGGGAAGCGGTGCAGTCTGCAGCCGATGTCGGATCAGGCTTGTTGTGGTATGTGCGCCGTCGCAACTTGTCGCTCAGTTTGGAAACAGCCGGAATAACTGTGTCGTTCTCGGAGGTGATCCGGCCTGAGGCTGATCTGAGGGACCTCCGTGTCAGGACACCACAAGTGTCGGATGGGGCGACAACGCCGAGCACGGATGTGGGAACGGATGCTACGCCGGCGCGCCCGGATCGCGCAACGGCGCCACGTAAATCACGTCGCCGCTCTGCTTCTCGATGAAAGGGGTGACGGTATGAGGCCTTCTCTATTCGATACTCTGGCAAAACGCGGGCCGGTTCGCCCGATTCAACGGCCGTTTCCCGGGGAGTCGGTGTTGGGAATTAGCCCGCCTCTTGATCGGACGGTCGATCCCCTCTGGAGCCGGCGCGCCAATCTGTACCCCGGGCGCAGTCTCAGTGATACCATCTTGACCGTAGAGCAAACCGAGCGGATCGGACATCTGGCCGCCTCCGGATCCATGATGTCAAGTGGAACGGTGCAGGGTTTAGATGTGGTCCTAGAGCAAACCGAGAGCGGTGGGGTCCTGGTGCTTTCGCCTGGCTATGGGGTGGCTTCAAACGGCGAAGACGTCGTGATCTCAACGCCGCAGCGGATTCCTGTAACGGACATTCCTGTCATAACATCAGCGCGGGTGAGTGGAGATGCCCCGGCAGCTCGACCGTTCGGAGAATTGCTGGCGTCAGGCGAACCGGTGGTCGGGGTGTTGGTGCTGCAGCCGGCTGTCGTCGAAATTGTGGCGGATACCGACCCTGCCGATCCGTGTGAGCAAGATCCGCGTAATTTTGCATTCGAAGATTGGCAACGTGTGGATGGGTGCCGGCTCTGTTGTGTCTTATGGGATGAATCTTGGCTGCCGCGTCCCGTTTTTGATAGCCAATGGCGCAATCGGCTGGCCTATGTCCTGTTCCAGTGGGAGCAGCATCACCCTGAATCCGAAACCCCGTGGAGTGCCGTGGGGCTTCCGATCTCACTCATCGGAGGGCAGGGAGGCGAGGTGTCGTTTCTAGATAGTGCTGCGGTTGTGCGGACAGGCGGAAAGCGACTTCAGCGGCAGGGACTCATCTCCCATGTCGGGACACCATTTGTGTGGCAGGCGCGGGTACAGCAGTTTGCCGAGCATGTTGCGGAAATGCAGGAATCGTCATTGACGATCGAAGCGATTGCAGGAGCATGCCGGTTTTTGCCTCCGGTGGGGCTGTTGCCGAAAGATGCGTTGACGGTCGGGGCTGTGGTGGGTGGAGTCCGGACATGGACCAACCGCTTTTTCCCATCGACTTTCAATGTCGATCTGATGCCGATTCCGATTGAACAGGTGGATGTCATGGTCACGGCATGTGCCTCCTTGTCGCCGTTGGATATGACAAGGGCGGAGCAGGTCCGAGTGCTGGTACCGGTTCCTCAATCATCGTTCGAGCCGGAGTTGCTGCGTGTGGCTCACGTTGAGCCGATCTTTCAGGAGACCATCGACCGGTTTGTGGAAGCGAGAGGGAAATGGCTGCGCCGCCGAGCCGACTTACGGGACATCGTTGATGCACTGAATCGCGCGATTCTCGGCACGCCTGTTACGTACGCGACTCCGGACCCCGAGGCCCTGGAGACGGAAGCGATTGCCGACGATCCTTTGCTGGGGAGCGAAGGGCCGCTATCCGTACCGGAAGAGAACTACGGGACAACTGTCGGTGAAGATGACATGGAGACCCCGGTCGTGAAGGCCACGGCGTTCGAGGAATTGCGCGCGGCGCTGGATACTTCGACCCCATTGAGCGATGCGGAGGTGGAAGAACTGCCGAAACGAGGGCTGGCACCCTTTATCGAGTTCCTCGAAGACAAGGTCCGACGGGCCAACGATATGGTGGATTTTGGTTTCTTGCAGGCCCAAACGAATATTTACCGCTTCCGTCAGCTTATGCTGAGTAATGATGCCGCTAGCCGCTTGGTCACATCTCCGGCGCTCGCGTCGATTGCGCAAGGTGAGAGCGCGTCGGCGACTCGCAAGGATCTCGCCGAGTTTCTGACGAAAAGCGAACACAAAATAGATCTGGAGAGTATCGCAAAACGCCCGATTGATACAAAAGCCGGTGGGTCACATAGTCCGTCGGTGCCTACCGGTCTGGGGGTACGAGCGTTTCGCGCTGATGTCGGTATGAAGACGCCCTTATCTGGAGCCGGAAGTGGTATAGAGCTTGGTCCGAACGTTGTCGGGAGAACATCAGGAGTAACAATCCCGTTCGAGCCGACGACAACTGAGATTCTCAAGAAAGAAACGGCGGGAACACTTGCAAAACCAAGCGACACGAAGAAGGTTATTGAGTCGAAAGATGTGGAAAAACAGTCTCCGATTCTCGGTAAGCCGCTTGATTTTCGAACTGTGACCGTAGCGGAACGGTTAAAGGAGCCTCCGGCGCCTGAAGCGAAGAACTTCGGTGTGGCATCGAAATTCGACATAGTATCCAGCATTGTCAGTCTGGACCTGCACGTTGACGATCTCCCAATCCCAGGATTCTTAGGGGCTCCGATAAATGAAAAGCGGTCATACGAAACCAAAACAGTTAAGGCCATCAGGGATGGCGGGTTATCCGATAAAATCTTGCTTGGAGAGCACGATCCCGACCCGGAAGACGGCGATGAAGGCGCCTATTTCTCGGCCGGTATACGAGCCGTGGATTTTTCCGTGGCGGCATTGCGACTTGTCGAAGGACGGATCGCCGGCTATCGTCAGGCGATCGAACGGTGTCGATCAACGCTGATTGATTTGCAGACGGCGGTATCGATGGCCGATCAGCGGTTGAGTGTCGTGGGGCAGGAATTGGCCGAGGCGCGGCACGATGTGGGTGTGTCCCGGGCGTTGTTGGCGGAAGAAACGTTCAGGATGCAGGGTATCAACGAACGGCGTGAACGTATTCTCAGTGAACAGGTGAAGTTCTATGCGTTTGTGCGACCTCGGCAGGTAACGGCGGTAACCGATGTGCCGGTGCGGTCGCTGGATCCTGGACTGGCTGAGTCTCCTGTGCCGGCCTGTTTGGCTGGTCACGATGACATACCGGAAGAGTTGCGCGCGATTGTTGCACTGTTTCGACATGCGCCGGTGAAGTGGTTCCCGCGCTTTCCCAAGCTGTTAGAGAAGCTGAACCGGGTGGAGGTGCTGCATCGGACTCTCTTGACCGCGAAGACAACCATGCAAGCTCGTACCGCTACAGAAGCCGGTGACGACCTGCCTGTGGTGATATCATCCCGTGTGGTTGATCGCCTTGGGCAGAGCATCAGCGGAGTGTACGAGGCGCAACGCGCCGTCGTGAGGGAACGCCGTCTTGAGTTGGCCCGATTTGATGTCAGTGTGTTGTCGAACGCGAGTTGGACGCAGGCACTGAGTCATGCGCAGGAGATACTCTCGTTAAGCGATGTGCTCGAAGGACGACATGGACAGGCCGAGTTGACGAAGCAGGCATCGCGGGAATTAGCGGATATGGCAAACGTAGCCGCCTGTTTGTATGTGCAATTCGGCGATGTGCCTCCTGTCTTGCGTCTGGAATGGGCGGAACAGCTCAGCCAATTCGATACGCCGGTGAATTTACGCAATCTATCGAGCTTGCCTCGTTGGGCTGAGGTGGATTCTTTCGCGCGCAGGTCCATGCAAACGTTGGTGGATTGGCTTTATGGGCGAGTGGACGCGAGGAATGCGCAGGCAGTCGATCTGATGCACGATTTGGTGAGGATATGCCTCCTGCTCGCAAGTCATGCGCCGGTCAACCAGATCATCGCGGGGCATGTCGAAAAGCCGACGACGGTGAAACCAGGAAGCCGGGTTCCCTTGGTGATCACTCCCGGGGCCGTCCGAGTCGGAATGCAGGTTTCTCTCTATGCCGGTGCACAGGTCGTCGCACAAGGGTTGGTCGAGGATGTGGGAGAGCATCAGGCAGTCGCCCATGTGATGCAGACAGCTCAGCCGACGGTATCGTTATCAGCCAAGGCCGTGGCGCATTTCGGTCAGGTCGCGACCACATTTATTCGCGGCAGGTGAGGCACCGTATGTTTGCCGATGCCACTCGCCGCATTAAGGCTGCTCGGCTCAAAGGGAAGTCGGAGCCGCTCATCCGACGTGGGGCCATACTGCTCGAAGATGCGCTGAGAACCGCCTCGATGCCCGGCATCGAGCAGGGACGGTTGTTGCTGATTCGCTCCGTTTCGCTCGGCCTCATCTATGCGGACAAGAGTGCGGCGGTCGTGGCCCGCCAACTGGAACGGCAGATTGCCGACCTTGCACGTGATGCCGTGCATGGGAGGGATCCTCGCGCAGCCAGCGCACAGGCTGTGTATTTTCACGATCGGCTGGATGCGGTGATCGTATTGATTCAGCAACTTGCACGAGGGGGATCCGGCGGCGGTGTTCATACCTGGTATTGGACGCAGGCGATTCCCGGTTGGCGACCTGACTTCACATCGGAAGAGGCAGGGAGGTTTCTATTGGGAGTCCTCCTGAACTTAGGTCACGGAGTGCAGTTTCTGGGGCAGGCATTCCAGCGTCTTGTCGAGACGCGCTGCATTGAAGTGATTCTGCATGCGATTCGTGAACAGGATGGGCCGGTGCTGATGCAACAATGTGGCTGGGACAGCCTAGGGTCCGTTCCGATGGTCAGACTTCGTCTATCAGTCGATGAGAACAGAATCCGGCTTCCGTATGCATCGCGATCGGTACTGCGTGAATGGGTGTTTCGATGGGGACCATCGGATGTCCGATCCCTCTGGTTGACGATGTTGGCTGTGCAGAGTTGGCGATCTGAAACGGTCGTGTCTACCGAGGTGCAGGCTCAAGCGGAGGTCTTGCTACGGACGATCATTGGCCTGAGTGCTCCTTCTCCGGTGCCGTGTGCGGTAGAGGTGCAAGAGGGACCGTCCGGAAACGTAGAGCCGGATCGCATGCTTCAAATTGAGGGATCAACGATGGCGGAGGGCTTGCCGCCAGCAAAAGTCGGCTTGCATGACTTCTCCATGGCATTGCCTGGTTCGGACCTGCAAGAGTGGCCGTCCAGAAACGTAGAGTTGGATCGACCCGATTATTCAGAAGAGTCTGAAGTCGTGGAAGTAGACTGTAATAGGCATGATGTTCCGCTCTACACGGCATATGCAGGGTTCTGGTTCTTGATCCCGCTGCTCGTGCGGGTTGGATTCGGCCGTG
>Ga0224501_10000685_pt1 | contig 26310 bp, 24 predicted proteins | sample SF_Oct11_sed_USG_4_FD_169105 | JGI IMG/M metagenome (GOLD analysis project Ga0224501, IMG submission 169105) | Sediment microbial communities from San Francisco Bay, California, United States - SF_Oct11_sed_USGS_8_1 | ecosystem: Environmental > Aquatic > Marine > Sediment | place: USA... | reverse complement strand
CCTTACTGTAGAGGAAAACCTCCGTTTTTATGCTCAGATATACCTCAAAGATTACAAAAAGGCAGTCCGTCAGGTGGCGGAGATGATAGACTTTTTCGACCTCCAACCTTATAGGAAGATGTTAGCCCGCAACCTATCCGGAGGACTGAAGCAGCGGCTTTCCCTCACCTGCGCAGTAGTGCACCAGCCATCAATCCTCTTCCTGGATGAGCCTACCGCCGGTATTGACCCCGTTTCACGCCGTGTAATGTGGGATATGCTCTACCAATTAGCCGGCAAGGGGATCACCCTTTTTGTCACTACTCATTACATGGAAGAGGCAGAGCGGTGCAACACCATCGGTTTCATCTGGCAGGGGAGGCTGGTAGCTAACGATACCCCCCAGCGAATAAAGGAGACTCTAATAGAGCATGATATTTTAAACCTCAAGGCAACTCCTCTCCAGCAGGCTTTCGATATACTGAAAAGACTTCCCATAATAATCGATGTCAATATCTATGGTGATGAGCTCCATGCGGTGGTAAAAGAGGCAACAGCTGCCATTCCATACATAAAAAAAGAATTAGAGAGCAACGGCATCATGTTGGAAGAGGCTTTTCAGATGAAGCCCACCATAGAGGATGTCTTTGTGCATCTGTCCAAAGAAGAGGGAGAAAAAAGGGAGGAAGATGAATAAAAGGCTCACTGCGGTAGCCAAAAAGGAGATACTCCACATCCTGAGAGACCGCCGTACGTTAGGAATGGTGATATTTCTCCCTTTGTTGATGCTGTTGCTCTACGGTTATGCATTGACCTTCGATATTCGCCTGGTCCAGATGGCGTTGTTGGATGAAGATCACTCTTCAGAGTCCCGGCAATTGCTCGATGAGTTTATCAGCTCGGGTTATTTTAAGCTGAGGTATCGCCTCTCCACCCCTGCCGAGATGGGGAAATATCTGGACAGGGGGGATGTCAAAATGGTGTTGCACATCCCCGCCGATTTCTCACGTCAGCTTCTGGCAAAGAGAGCAGCTCCCGTGCAAATAATCATTGACGGGAGCGACAGCAACGCTGCGAATCAGATATTCGGCTATACTAGGGTCATTAGTGAGAACTACGGGAGGAAGATAATGATGAGCCTGCTCGGCACAGAGGGGCTCCACACAGCTCAGTTTCGTCGCCCCATAGACTTCCGACCCCGCGTCTGGTATAACCCGGAGCTAAAAAGCACTAACTTTTTGATTCCCGGCATCATTGGCATCATAATGACGCTCATTACAGTAAACTTTGTATCTCTGGCGATTGTCAGGGATAAAGAAAGAGGTACCATAGAGGGAATTATGGCATCCCCCATCAGCAAGCTGGAATACATTCTGGGGAAAATCCTCCCTTATCTGGGGATTTCGTTTATAGACCTGATTTTAGTGTTACTCGTCGGAGTATGGGTGCTTAAAGTCCCCTTTCGGGGGAGCCTCCTGCTGTTTTTTGCTCTCTCTTTCCTGTTCTTCCTTTTCACCGTAGGAGCAGGGCTTTTCATCTCTACACTTACCTCCTCCCAGCAGATTGCCTGGATGGCAAGCTTTCTGGGAACAATGCTCCCCTCAATTATATTATCAGGATTTGTCTTCCCCATTGAGAATATGCCCCGTGCCCTGCAGATGGTTACCTATTTAGTCCCTGCACGGTACTTTATATCTATTCTGCGAGCTATCGTCCTGAAAGGATTAGGCTTATCATACCTTTTGCAGGAGACGTTAATATTAACCATCTTTGCGATTGTTATGATATCCTTAAGCACCTTAAGGTTCAAAAAGCAGATTGCTTGAAGCTGCGGGAGTGCCATATATGGTCTTCTTATCCTCCGTTTTAAATATGGTTCGCAAGGAATTTCTCCAGCTCCGAAGAGACAGACGGATGCTGGGCATTGCCATTATTGCCCCTTTAATTCAACTTATCGTTTTCGGCTATGCTGCCAATCTCGATTTAAAGCATTTGCCTTTGGCGGTTCTCAATCAGGACCACAGCCAGCTCAGCCGTGAGTTTGTGGATAAATTTGCCTCTTCAGGCTATTTCGATGTCAAATACCAAATGGAGGATCTGCGCCAGATTGAGCAGGCGGTAGATGCAGGCAGGGCAAAGGTTGCGCTTATTATCCCTCCGGATTTTGAGAAACGCCTGCGGAGGGGAGAGACTACTCTCGTCTCCTTGGTTCTGGACGGTTCCGATGGTAATGTGGCGGGAATGGGCTTGAGTTATGCCGCCATAATAGTGGAGCGCTTTTCCCAGAGCTGGTTGATGAAAAGCTTGAATGAAAACCTCATCCGCATTGCCGGCACTAATCTGGGACCCATCCTCAGCAGTAAGGGGCAATTGGTAGACGACAGAACAAGGGTTTGGTATAATCCCGCACTGGTAAGCAGATACTATATGCTTCCCGGGGTCATTGGTATGATTCTCATGCTGGTCACCACCCTCCTCACTGCCGTCAGCATAGCCAAAGAGAAAGAGCTGGGGACTATGGAGCAACTCATCGTCACCCCCCTCGGTAGAGCGCAGATTCTGGTTGGAAAGTTGATACCCTTTATCATCATCGGATTTGCAGATATGGCGTTGGTGATAGTGGTAGGGGTCTATTGGTTTCAACTGGAGATTAAGGGGAGCATTCTGCTACTTTTTCTTTTATCTATCCTCTTTCTTATGAATACTTTGGCAATGGGACTACTGATATCTGTGGTCTCCCAAACCCAGCAGCAGGCGATGATGACCACCTTCTTTGTCCTTTTCCCTTGTATACTCCTTTCCGGCTTCATTTTCCCCATCGAAAATATGCCGCCAGTGGTTCAATATCTCACTTATGCTATTCCTTTCCGGTATTTTTTAACCATAGTACGGGGGATATTTCTCAAAGGAGTGGGGATGGGGGTGCTGTGGGATGAATCCCTCATTCTGCTCCTCTTTGGCTTATCCTTGCTCATAGTAAGCATCTTAACCTTCAGAAAGCATCTGTAATCCAGGAGGTAGTGAATTGCTTTGCTTCAGGAAATTAAAGCAGAAAGACATCTACCAGGTATACCAGCTCGACCAGCTGTGCTTTCCTCAGGGCATATCATACAGCTTTGATACCTTCTTGTATTTCTACTTTTATATCGACCACTACTCCCTGGTAGCGGAAGAGAATGAGGGAATTATCGGTTTTATTATTGCTTCCATTGAAAGAAATAAAACCTCACAGATAATAACTCTGGACATCCACCCAAACTATAGAAGGAGGAAAATCGGGTCTAAGCTGCTGAGCAGGGTGGAAGACCACCTCATCTCTTTGGGGATTAAAAATGTTTACCTTCAGGTGGAGGTAAATAATACCCCCGCCATCAGTCTCTATAAAAAATGTGGCTTCACCGAAGCGAAACGTCTCCCAAAATACTATCTTAACAAAATAGATGCCTTTTTAATGAAAAAGAATTTAGCAAAACAAAGCTGATTATATACTATTCTTGATAGGGAAAGGAGGGGATGGCATGATTGACCTCAAAGGGTACACTTCTATTATCACCGGAAGCTCCCGGGGAGTTGGTCGGGCAACGGTTCTAAAGTTTGCCGAGGTGGGCTCCGATGTGGTGATAGTTTACCTTAAAAATCAGAGAGAGGCTGAAGAGGTGGCGAGCTTAGCCGAGGCGAAGGGAGTAAAAGCTTTACAGATTAGGGCAGATGTCTCCTCTCGAAGGGATATGAGGGGGGTCGTTGACCAAACCCTGAGGCACTTCGGCAAAATTAATGTCCTGGTCAACAACGCCGGCATCTGGGAACGGGCTCCCATCCACACTATGAAAGAAGAGGAGCTGGAGCGAACCCTCAGTATCAACCTTAAAGGGGTGTTCTACGGCTGTCAGCTGGTCTGCCAAACAATGATGTCCCAGCGCAGTGGGAGAATCGTAAACATCTCCTCCACCGCCGGGCAGCGAGGCGAACCCTTTTACTCTCACTATGCAGCAACCAAAGGGGCTATTATAAGTTTGACCAAGTCTTTAGCGGTTGAACTCGCCCCTTACGGGATTACCGTCAACGCTGTTGCCCCCGGCTGGGTGGATACCGATATGGCAGCCATTCCTCTTTCTAATAAAGAGGAAAGAGAAGCTATTATTTCCCTTATCCCTCTGAGGAGGGTGGCTCGCCCCGAGGATATCGCCAATTCTGTCCTTTTTCTCGCCTCGGATATGGCAAGCTTTATCACAGGAGAGATACTCAATGTCAATGGGGGAGGGGTGTTGTGCGGTTGAGGTTGATTCTGATTTTTATAAATATCAAAATTTGCAGTTGATTTTGTCTTAACGCTATGTTAAACTTTGGAACTTTATAAAGTCCAATTGTGACCAAAAGGAGGATAATTCATGAGCGCAGAAGGGAAACATCTGTTTACTTCTGAATCGGTAACCGAAGGGCATCCCGATAAGGTTGCCGACCAGATATCCGATGCTATTTTGGACGCCATCATAGAGAAGGACACCAGGGCCAGGGTAGCCTGTGAGACCCTGGTCACCACCGGGCTGGCTTTCGTCACCGGGGAGATAACCACCATTTGCTATGCTGATATACCCAGCATCGTGCGGAAGACCATCAAAGAGATTGGCTATACACGGGCAAAATATGGATTCGACTGTGATACCTGCGCCGTTATCACCGCTATTGATGAGCAATCCCCTGATATAGCCCTGGGGGTAGACATAGGTGGAGCAGGGGACCAGGGGCTGATGTTTGGCTATGCCTGCCGGGAGACACCAGAGCTGATGCCGCTTCCCATCATATTGGCTCACAGGTTAGCCCGTCGGCTGGCAGAGGTGAGAAAACAAAAGATTGTAGACTACCTTCGACCTGATGGCAAAACCCAGGTGACTATAGAATATTTTGGTGACCGACCCATCAGGGTACACAATGTGATTGTCGCTGCTCAGCATGACCCTAAAATCGATATCAAGAAGCTGCGCCATGACATCTCTGAAATTGTGATTGATTATACTATACCAGAGGAATTCCGCGATAAGAATACAGTATATTATATCAACCCTACAGGGAAATTCATCTCTGGAGGACCTCTGGCAGACAGCGGAATGACCGGTAGAAAGATAATCGTGGATACCTATGGAGGAGTGGGGAGCCACGGAGGCGGATGCTTCTCCGGAAAGGACCCCACCAAGGTCGACCGCTCCGCCTCTTATATGGCTCGCTATATCGCCAAAAATGCAGTAGCTGCTGGGCTGGCTGATAAGATAGAAATCCAGTTAGCTTATGCCATAGGGGTGGTAGAACCGGTCTCGGTTTTTATCAATACTATGGGAACCGCAAAAATACCCGAAGACAGAATAAAAGATATAATTCTCAGTCATTTCAAACTCTCTCCTCGGGGAATCATAGAGCATTTAAACCTGCTTCGTCCCATTTACAGAAAGACCGCAGTATATGGACATTTCGGACGAGAAGAGGAGGGATTCACCTGGGAGAAGACCGATTTGGCTTCTACCCTGAAGTCTGAGGCGGGAATATAAATATGGAATACGATGTAAAAGATTTAAATCTGGCAGGGGAGGGGAGACTGCGGATTGAGTGGGCTGAAAGAAATATGCCCGTGCTCCGGTTCATAAAGGAGCGATTTGCCCGGGAAAAGGTGCTATCGGGGATGAGGATATCCGCCTGCCTGCACATCACCACCGAGACGGCTAACCTCGCCTTGACCCTCAAGGCAGGAGGAGCCGAGATAGCTCTCTGCGCATCCAACCCGTTGAGCACTCAAGATGATGTTGCCGCCTGTTTAGTGCAGGATTACCAAATCCCTGTCTTTGCCCGCAAGGGAGAAGATAATAAGACTTACTATGAACACATACACGCCGTTTTAGACCGCAAACCAAACATCACTATGGATGACGGTGCCGACCTGGTATCTACCATTCACGCCAAACGCCGGGAACTCATTGAGGACATAATCGGAGGAACCGAGGAGACCACCACTGGTGTAATCCGCCTCCGAGCAATGGCGCAGGATGGAGCGCTCAAATACCCTATCCTTGCCGTAAATGACGCCCAAACTAAGTACATGTTTGATAACCGCTACGGGACCGGTCAGAGCACCCTCGACGGAATCATCAGGTCCACCAATATCCTCATTGCCGGGCTTAACTTTGTGGTGTGCGGTTACGGATGGTGCGGCAGGGGAGTAGCCATGAGAGCCAGAGGTATTGGTGCGAATGTCATTGTAACTGAAGTTGACTCCCTCCGAGCGCTGGAAGCGACCATGGATGGCTTCCGGGTAATGCCTATCGCTGAGGCAGCTGAAGTGGGTGATATATTCGTCACCCTGACCGGGGATAAGAATGTCATCCGTGCCGAGCACTTCCGCAAGATGAAAGATGGAACTATCGTCTGCAATTCAGGGCACTTCAATGTTGAGGTCGACATCCCCTCCCTCGAGAAGATGGCAACCTCCCATCGAAAGGTTCGACCCTTCGTGGAAGAGTACACCTTGAGCAACAAAAAGAGGATAAATCTACTGGGGGAGGGGAGGCTCATAAATCTGGTGGCTGCAGAGGGACATCCCGCTGCGGTGATGGATATGAGCTTTGCTAATCAGGCGCTATCAGCAGAATATTTGAAAAAGAAGGGCTCATCTCTGGAAGTCAAGGTTCACCGTGTTCCCGAGGAGATAGACCGTACTGTTGCCGAGCTCAAATTACACACTATGGGGATAAAAATCGATAAGCTCACTCCCGAGCAGAAGAAATATCTCTCCTCCTGGTCTGAAGGGACCTGACCTCCCCTTGGCTTAATTCTTCCTAAACTCCATGGCGGTTGTGTTTATAAACTCTAATAAAGCCATAAATTATTAGAACAGAGAAAAAGTGAGGGGCTTCTCTTAGTCAGAGAATATAATATTAAAGGGGGTGAATAACAATGGGGATGATAATTAGAGTAGCATTTAATAAAGAGGAATGGTCAGGTAGATGTAAAAATGCAAAGAGTGATAAGAGGCTTTTTAAATGCCGGAAGAAAGCTGTTGATACAGGATATAAAGTTGTCGATATAGATTGCTTATCAGAGGATTGTTGGGAACAAACTTTATGCACAAATTCAGGGTATTGGATGAGCAGAGGAAATTTCGATAGAAATAGAGCCATAGGAAATGTGTTTTTTGTTTATCAAGCTGTGAATAAAGATTATGTTTTATGGGGTAAGTCGAAAGTCAAAAGTGTAGAAGGTGATGAAATATCTTTTGAGCCGTTCAAACCTATGCCTCAAGAAAAAGAGGTTAGCGGTCTATCAGCGAAAAAGTTGGCGGAGTTGGCGGGCGTAAAAAAATGGGGACAGGGTACTTACAGATATATTGACGCTGGAAGAGAAATATTTTTAAATGATTTAATACAAAGAGAAAATTAGACACTGGACTCCTCCTGGGCTGAAGGGACCTGACCTCTCGCTTAGGTTCATTCCCTCTCTTTTATGTGCGCATGGTGGACATCATATAGATTCCACCTATCCCAAAAATAAAGTTAGGAGCCCACGCCCCTAAGAATGGGGAGACCACCCCTACGCCGCCCAGGCTTTTAAAAAGGCTGACAAAACCCCAATAGACTATCACCAGCCCCAAACTGACAAAAATTCCTGAAAGAGCACCTTTTCTCCCTACTCGGAAAGAAAAAGGTATCCCTATCAGGACGACAATCAGGGTGATCAGCGGGAAGGAGAGCTTCCAATGAAGGTCGACCTCGTATTTGGTAACATCGTACCCTCGGCGTTTTATCTCTTTAATGTAAAGCTTCAATTCCCGATAACTCATTTGTTCGGGAAGGGTTACCTCTTGCCTGAAATAAGATATATCCTCTGCCAGCTCCATCATCTGATTGGAACCGAAAAAAGTGATAGTAGGCGCTGGCTTGCTGAAGTCCTGTACCCAGCCGTTGTTCAAAAACCACAGCTTCTTTTGTTCGTCCCATCTCGCCTGCTCCGCATAGATCCTTCGAGTCAGCCTGAAGCTCTCAGGGTCGTAATCGAAGAAAGAGAACTGATTTATAATGTTATTGTCCACATCCAATAAGGCATAGAAATATATCCGTCCTTCTTTCCCTATGACCCATCTCTGTCCCAGATATTGGCGGTGGGTTTGGGTGGGTCCCCCCCTTATCTCCTCCAGCACCGTTCCCAGCCGACGACTGGAATAGGGGAGGACAGTTTCGTAGATCCCGAATCCCAACCCGCTGATTATAATAGCCATAATCAAAATAGGTGCAGAAAGGCGATAGAGACTTATACCCCCTGCCTTAAAGGCATGTATCTCGTTATTTTTTGATAACAACCCGAAGGTCACCATGGCCGCCATCAGAGTAGCCACTGGAAGTATATAGGAGAGCACCTCGGGCAGCTTGAACTTGTAAAAATCTACCAGCTTTAAATAGGAGACATTGTTTCTGTGCATCTCTTCACTGATGTCTATGAAGTCGGTCAGCGCTAACACAGAGTAAACCGCAAACGCTACCAACAGGAACATCTTCCCGAAGGTTATCAGGATATACCGGTCTATAATAGGGGGGAACCCCCCGTATCGGAGTTTTCTTCCCTTGCTTTTCGACCACAGCCTTACCTTAACAGTGGGACGGGAGGGTCTCAGAATGGAATTGCTAAACCTCTCCTTCAGCCATATCCCGGCTTTAGTTAAAATGTGAATGTCAGCCTCTTTCCCTCTGCGGAATAGGAGGAATATTCCCAGAGCACCAAACAAAATGTTAGCCGCCCACATGCCAAGAAATGGGGGTATATCACCTCTATCTCCAAGAGCTTCCCCGTTTATTAAAAATAGCCAGTATACGATAAATATGATAAGCCCTATGATATAGCAGAGGGACTTGCCGCCTCGACTCAACCTTATCCCCAGGGGTAGACCCAAGATGCCAAAGATTAGACAAGCAAAGGGAATGGAAAACTTCTTGTGAAGCTCGACCATTAATGAGTTATAATTCTGCGGGAGGCTCGCTTTCTCCATTTTTAAATCGGTGAACACCAGAAAATCGCTGCCCTTTATCTTCTTTTGAAGTATAGTGTCGTTGTCTGATATGTCCTTTATTTTCAATATATTAGGAAGAGAATAAACCCGTTTGAATAGAGGCTTGCCCTCTGAGGCTCCCTCCTCAGGTGGCAAACGGAAGATGGATATGCCAAGATGAACCTTCTCCAGGGAAAAGGGGAGGTAATAGGGAACCCGAACCGCAACCTTATCCTGCGGCTGGATACGATGTTCGGTTCTTCCTTGCCAGAACATGCCAACGCCGGCAGTGGCCACCTTGAGTTCAATAAGAATCCTTTGCTCAAGGTCACCATGGTTCTCTACTAGCATGCTGAGCTCGTTTCTCCCTTTTCTCTTTTGAATCTGCTCCCATAGCTCTGCGGGTGTCATAGCTCTTTCGTCTGTGATGCCTTGGAATTGGGTGTTTATGAAATCTTTTTCTTCAAAAAGAATCATCTGCATCTCCTGAAAAGAGTTCATTCGGGGAGTTTGCGAGCTGGTAGGGGGTTCGTAGAGAGCGCCTTCAACTAATTGTATTCCTATTTTTTTCATCTTAGGGTCATATATGGGTCTTCCTTGATTGGCAAATACAACCCTCGGTTTTCCTATCTCTCTGGTCTCGCAGAGGAAGACTTTCTTCCATGTTTCACCCTTTTTGTCCATATCGGAGACATATAAGACATGATGGGGAAAGTTTTCCTCAAATATTCTCGGCTTTATCTCCCCGGAAATGGTCCTGGCAGACATAATCTTAAACTGCAGCTCATTGGTGGAGCGGTTACCCCAGGGCAGGGCTTCGGTCATCAGGTAGGTATCTAATATCCACGCTGCCGCGCAGAATATAAGCACCGGGACGAGCAGCTTGTATATGCTAATACCAGCCGAGCGATAGGCTATTATCTCGCTATCCGACGACAGCCTGCTCAAGGCGATCATGGTTCCTAAGAGCGTGGCCATAGGAAGGGTAAGCACGACAATGCTGGGTAACATATAAACCAGGAATCTCATCACATTTGCAAGACTTACTCCTCTCTGAATGAACATATTTGCTAATAGGAGGAGCTGGTTCATAAGTATGATGAAGGTGAACACCAACATCCCCAGCAAAGACGGCGAGAATATCTCTCTTATTATGTAACGGGTTATTATCTTCACAATTATAAATATATCATAATTTATTAAATTTTGGAATATAGTAGTCAATACACAATTAGCTGTATTATGTCCGATAAGGTATGTTATGTAAACTTATTTAATCAAAAATTATTATTATCACTCATTTCGGCTGATTTTGTATTTGTAATGGTAGTAATTATAGCATCTGATATAAAAAGAGCCTATCCATTTATGGAAGAAAAATAATTCAAGGGAAGAAATGTAAATTATGAGAAAGGATTTGATTATTATATATTATGCGGAGCGATATATTAAGCTAGAAAGGAATGAGGTTAGTATATGTCATCATCAAGCCTGAACGAACACATAGCGAGGGCACTCAGTAAAAATAAAGTAAGCAGATTGGATAAAAATTTTGAGGAGATATCAGGAATGCTATAAAACGAAGTGTTGAACAGTGAACTCAGGCAAATGTCAAGCTCTAATAAATCAAGTTTAATATCTGCTACATGTGATATATTTTAAAGAATAAGTCGAATTTATAATCTGAATTTATAAATACAGAACAACAAAAGGAGCGTCAAGGAATCGATAAGTTTTCGACAACGCTATCCCCTACCCTGATATAACAAAAATTAATAAGGATTAGATTAATTGATAAGATGTCGGCGTGCCGACATTGTTTTTTAGCCGCTACCCCTCAATATGCTTTAAAATTTCTTTGAGAGCTTCTATTAAATCCTCTCTGCTGGCTTCTTTTTTGGAGAACCTGAGGTTAAAGACGAATCTATCACCGGCTCCCTTATAAGTAAAAGAAAAAGGCTTCTCTCTGCCAGCGCTCTTCCGTCTCGCCTCCCGGGCACGATCTCGAGTCCATTGACCACCTATTATCGATTTTAAGAGAGCATTCATCTCTTTTTCTGTGGTCTGACGGGCAATTTCCAAAAGGAGGGATTTGGTGGTAATATTCTCTTTCTGGCAAAGCTGACGGATCTTATCGGGAATCCTGTTCAATCGGATGGTCTCGGTGACGATAACGCGCGATTTTCCAATTCGTTTGGCAATCTCCTCGTGAGTTAAATGGAACTTATCACAAAGAAGCTGCAAGCCAGAGGCTTCTTCAAAGGGTGAGAGGTCTTTTCTTTGCAGGTTCTCGATCAAACTGAGCTCGGCGGCTTCTGCCCGATCAACATCACGCTCGACGCAGGGAACCTCCTTAAGCCCCAGCTCGCAACACGCCCGAAACCTCCTCTCCCCTGCTATTATGTGATATTTTCCCTCATGAAAGCGCACTATCAGCGGCTCTAAGACTCCCTTCTGACGTATGGAATTTTTCAAATCCTCTAAATCTCCCAGGGAACTCCTTGGCTGATCAGGGCTGGGCACAATATCATCAACAGGAATCATCATTCCTATCGGAGTTCCCATACGGGAGGATATCTGCTCCACGAAATGCCGGTCGTGTCGCATCTTAATAACTTTTGGTAGCCCTTTCCTGCTGGACACGGTTTATTACCTCTTGGCAAAGCTGTTTATATTCTTTAGCCCCTTTTGAACTAGGGGCAAAGGTAAAGATAGACTCCTTGTAGGCGGGGCTCTCCTCTAACCTCACACTCTGGGAGATGACTGCTCGAAAGACCTTTTTGCCGAAGACTCTCTTGATCTGGTGCACTATGTCTCGTCCGAGGACAGTGCGGTGGTCGTGGATGGTTATCAGGACACCCAGGATTTGCAAGCCAGGATTGGGTCTTCTCTTAATTTTCTCAATAGTTTCCAGAAGGTCATCAGTTCCCTCTAAAGAGAAGTAAGAGGATTGAATGGGAATGAGGACATATGAGGCGGCAACTAGGATATTAACCGTGATAAGCCCCAGCGATGGGGGGCTATCGATGATAACGAAGTCATAGTTATCCTTAATCTGCTGCAGCTTATCTTTCAGCCTGAAGTGACCATCAAGCTCTCCTAACAGCTTACTCTCCAGCTTAGCAAGGGATATTCTGGCTGGTGCCAGGTAGAGTTTCTCGATTTTGGTGGGGATAATGACCTCGGGAAAAGTCACCTCACCAATGAGAACCTCGTAATTAGTGAGATCGATCTCATCGGAGTCAGTAAACGCTATAGTGCTATGACCCTGGGGGTCCATATCTAAAAGTAGGGTAGTATATCCCTGCATGGCTAATCCAGCTGCCATATTTATCGCGGTGATGGTTTTACCTACCCCGCCCTTCTGATTAGTTATGGAGATAATCATCTTTAAATACATAATATGATAGTTTTGAGTACAAGTCAAGAAAATAAAAGTTAATAATATACTTTAGGTAATGAAATGTAAATATAGGCTTTAAATATAAGTAATTATATGATATAATATATAAATAAGATTAAGAATTATATGGCTAATGAAATTAGCCTATATTCTTTTGAAAGTTTTTCTTGGAGGATGCCTCGATAGTGAAGCTGTGGCGAAAGAAAGATGATTGGGTAAGCAGCTCATCTACCGAGAAAGCTGTAATAGGATAAGAGCTATAGCCTGCTGATAGGCTAACGGGAAGCAGCTCATTCTTTAAACTGGAAGGCTTAGTAGTAAAGTGCTTGATTAATCTGCTAAGCACATTCTTTATCTGATTACCCATCTCAGGGAATATGATGGCGAACTTATCGGGTGATAGATGAAAAAATATGTCGCAACTGCGGAAGAGATGCTCTAAATCGGAACCAATATGGGAAATAAGTAATCTCTGTCGGATGGGAGAGAGATTTCCAAGCTCTTCTATTTTCAACAATACCAGAGAAAGCTCCCTTTTGTATCGGTCAGCCCGTTGAGTTTCCTCGTAAAGGCGGTGACGAAGATAGCGCTCGTTGAACATACCGGTAAGCTCATCTACTATCTGAAGTGATTTTTTCCGTCTAAGGTCGTGAAGATTGATTATTGCCTTGCTCACATAAGAGGTGAACTTCCCCAGAATTTCCCTATCGTCCATGGTGAATTGCGGAGAGAACAAAAACTTATCCTCTATTTTATTATAGAGGGAGAGAGTTCCTATAAGAGCTTTTTCTCCTAATAAAGGACAGCATAAGGCAGATTTTAAATGAGAAGACTTATCTACTTTGTGCTGAGAAGAGTTCAAATCGGGAATAAGTAAGGGGAGTTTTTTCTTGAAGACCTCCAGACATATTTTCCCATCTAATTTATGTACTTCCCTATATATTTGGGGCTCTTTAAATCCATAGGATGAGCGAATCAGTAACTTATTAGAACTATCCTGATATGTTCTCAGTATGCACATCTCAGCTTCCAGCAGCTGGGCAGCTGAGGCCGTGATTACGAAATAGAGCTTCTCTTCGTTGGAGATATTAATCAGGTCCATTCCTGATTCATTGATGGCTGAGATTTTAAGCATCTTTTGTTGCCACCGCTCTTTCTCCAGTTCCTGATAAATCCGACGAGCTAAGAAATCGCTGATTTCCTTACAATAGGTGAGAAGCTGGTCAGTAATGGAAGGGTCACCGGAAAAATGATAGCTAATAATCCCTAAGAGCTTATGATTAATTATCAGAGGTAACAAGTAGAGAAAATCTTCTCTGGTGTTAGCCTCTTCTGCCGAGAACTCGCTGGTATATTCTTTTAGAAGAAGTGGTCTTTTCAATTTCAGCACCTTCCCTATGGTTCCCTGATAGTCCCGGGAGGTGATTAGACCAAAAAGATTGGGGTTTATTTGTAGAGAGGCCTGAAGGGTAACCTCGGGTACCAAGGAATAGGGATCTTTAAGATAGAGGTCACAGGAATCTATCTTCAACCCCTCGCCTATCTTCTTCACGCTCTGCTGCAACTTTTCCTTGATGGCCAGCGAAGAATCCCATATCTCACTGATTGCCCCCCGGATAACCTGCTCATCTCGGGTATCCTGGAGTTCCTGGTAGGTTCTAATATCTGCTAAGTACTTAACCGCTTTGGCGGCGAGCTCGCTCATAAAGGCAAGATGGTGGCGGCTAAAAGCATCGGTAAAACTGTTGTGCCCAAAAGAAAGCACTCCCAAGACCGACTCTCTCATCTTTATAGGAATAGAGATAACCGACTTCATTCCTTCCTCTTCCAGCAGGTGTCTGTAGCGGAGGTCGTCGTAATTCCCCGATAACAGTAGCGCTTCACCTATTTGGGCAACCCTTCCGGCAATCCCCTCCCCTATCCTGGGAAATCTCAACTCCGGCTTTCGGGTGATAGCCCGGGAAAGCCCCTTCTGGGCTACCATAAGGAGATTCTTCTCATTTCGGCTCATTAACATAAGAGAGCCTGCATTTCCACCACAAGCCTGCAGACCAACATTAAGGAGAAGGTGATAGAACTCCCCAGGATTATGGGTTAAGTCTATGGAATTAGCCGTCTCTAAAAAAAGATTAAGGGCAAGGAACTGTTGGGGGGAGAACTCTCTCTGCACACCCTCTTTTCCCCTTTCTATTTGGATGGAGGCTTTCATCTTCCTCAGTAGTTTAGCACTGTTCCCTTTCATTATCTGGACGCCAGGGGGGCTTAGCTGATAGATCTGCTGATGAAGGGCGTCGATGTTAGTTGAATCAACTATTATATCAATTTCTGGCAATTCCATTAATATCTCTAAGTTGTGATAAAAGCTGACTGATATTCCATCGCTAAATCGATATCCATACTTCTCCAGATTAAATCCCAACGCATCCTTATCAGGGTCTATTAAGGCGACAACCTCTATTTGAGGGTCTTTACGCATTAGAGCCATTATCTCTAATCCCTCAAGATTTGCCCCAACTATGACAACTCTCTCAGGCATGGCTATTTCCTAAGCCTCCTAATTAGACCAAGGGATTCAATCCTTTCAAGACCCTTTTGTAAATCTGGGGTAAGGTTTGAGGAAGCTTCCTGGCCAAATAGTTTATCCAGCATCGGTTCATGCAGAGTGGCTTTTTTATCTTTGTCCAGACGTGTAAGCTGCGTCAGCAAGAGAGCTTCGGGCTTTTTATCAATGGTAGTCTCGTAAATTTCAGAAATGCCATCATTTATAAAAATCTCAGCACCCGTGAGCCTCAGCTGCTCATAGACGGCAGCATCGCCTTTAAGGTCACCCAACAAAGCATGTTTTATTACTCCGGCTTCCATAAATATCTGCCCCTTAAGCTCCCCTTTTTCAATCATAATGGTGCAAGTTTTCTGATTCATACCTAATACCTGAAGGAGGTCTGCCAGGCTGAGATGACTAAAGCTGGCAGAAGCAGTTTTAGAGTGAAGGGAGGAGCTTTCTTTTTTACTGTAGACCCTCTTCATAATTATCTCTACTCGTGCTAATAAGTCGTCAAAGCCGAACGGCTTGACCAGAAAATCGTCACTTTCCACTTCTACAGCTTTAAGAGGATTAAAATCATCCTTTTTATCTGATACTAAAATAAAGGGGATATCCTCCGTGAGGGGATTAGTTTTTACCAGTTGACAAAAACTCCATCCATCAAGTTTCGGCGAATCGATATTTGAAATTATCAGGTCGGGTCTTACGCGTTGGGCAATCTCCATGCCCTCTCGGCAATTATCGGCGGTGCGAACCTGAAATCGATCGGGGGATAATCGGGATTTTATCTCTTTGAGGAAATTATCATCACCGTCTATTATGAGAAGATTGATCTGAGGCATCACTCATCCACCCTTGCTTTAGATTCCAGATGCATTGAAAAGCTCTCCTTAAAAAAGTAATTACAATATTTTATTATAAAATACTATAAAAATAACCGCCTGTCAAGACATTTTATGCCTTACAGATGAAAATATATTATGACTATACCAAATATTGTCACTATGCTGTTTTGTTATTCAACTCCCTTTACTTTGACTTCCATATATGATATAAAAGATGGGCTTAAAGGATAAGAAAGGAGTCATTTCTCCGGGGAAATGTCAATAAACATTTTACATATAGATATAGGCAAGGGCTGGCGCGAAAGTGAATTACAACTGTTGCCATTAGGGAGAGCCTTGCAGAAAAGGGGTCACCGCCTCTGGATAGGAGCCCCTCCCAAAACCGGGCTATTACTTAAGAGCCCTGAGTACAGGATGAAAGCTATACCTATTCGAGGAGTAAGATTTTTCCAACCACTGGAAGCTGAAAGAATAGCGAATGCCGTGAAAAGAGAAGGGATTGCCATACTGCATCTGCACGGTCTTCATTCCCTTAGATATGGGCTATGGGTTAAGCGGATGACCAGAAATGAAGTAATAGTGGTTCTATCGCTTCAGAAGGTTTCTCCATCCCTTAGGAAGGGTCGCCGGCTACGAGAAGGAAGAGGAGTGGAGCAGATAGTGGTTAGCTCCAAGTTAGTTCAGAAAAGGTTGGAATCCATAGGGATAGAATCTGAGAGATTATGCCTAATCCGCAATGGAGTCAACCTGATACAATTTAGCCCTTCAGTCAAGCCGTATGACCTATTTCAAGAATACAGCTTTCCACCCGAGATGACTATTATCGGCTATGTGGCTCCATCGCTTTGTGATAAGGGGGCAAGAATCCTCATAGAAGCTGCCAGCGAAGTAGCATCTAATTGCTCGGATATAATCTTCCTGATAGCTGGAGAAGACAGGGGAAGGAAGGGCTTAGAAGCTCTGGTTGAGAGCTATGGTCTATCGAAAAATTTTATCTTCTCCGGGTTTCCCGAGAAGCTACCCGCTACCCTGGCTGCCCTCGACCTCTTCGTCCTCCCAGCTGTGGAGGGTAACCCAGAATTAACCATCCTCAACGCTATGGCTACCGGCTTATCAGTGATTGCTACTGACCTTTCCGGAGTGAAGGAGATTATTAAAAATGGAGTCAACGGAGTAGTGGTGCCTCCTGGTGAACCTCATACTTTAGCCAGAGCCATAACGCAGTTTATGGAAGACCGGCGAAAATGGAGAATTATGGGACAAGAAGGGCGAAAGTTGATGGAGGCGAAGTTTGACATTGAAAAAACAGCAAGAACGATAGAAAAGCTCTATAAGCAGCTCCTTAAAAAGGGAGGGCTCCAGCGAAATGCTTAAAATCTCTGCGGTAATCATAACCAAAGACGAAGAGGAGAGAATCGTCCCCACCCTGCAGAGTCTGGATTGGGTGGACGAGGTTGTGGTAGTCGACGCCCAAAGTCAAGACCGCACCAGGGAGCTCTGCCGAAAGTATACCGATAGAGTGTATGTCATGGAATGGAAAGGTTATGTGGAGCAGAAGAACTACGCCCTGCAGCTTGCTTCGCACGATTGGGTATTAAGCCTTGATGCCGACGAAAGAGTCTCTGAGGAACTCACAGCGGAAATAGAGGGGTTGATAAAAGAGGGGATGGACTGCGATGGTTACTACATTCCTCGAAAGGTCTTCTACCTCGGCAGATGGATAAAGCACTGCGGCTGGTATCCTGACTACAAGATGAGGCTGTTCAAAAAATCCCGGGCAAGATGGGTGGGGGGCTCGGTTCACGAATCGTGTCTGGTAGAGGGCAAGGTGAGCTACCTCCGCTCTCCCCTGCTCCACTATACTTATAAGAATATATCAGAGCACCTGAGTCGCAACAATCTCTATGCCGAGCTGAGCGCACAGGATAAATTCCGCCAGGGCGAACGGGCGGGGATAGCAAAGCTCATCTTCTTCCCTATGGCTACCTTCATCAAAACCTACTTTATAAAATTAGGATTCCTGGAAGGAGTAGCGGGTCTCATAATCTCGGTTATTTCTGCTACCTATGTCTTTCTCAAATATGCCAAGCTATGGGATATGTGGAAAACAGAGAAAAGAGAAAAGTCATCGGCAGCAATCAAGTAAGGGATTTCGCAGGCCAGACCACCTTTCCGCCTACAATGGTCAGCACCGCCCTTCCTATCAATTCCCATCCGTGGAAGGGGGAATTTCTGCTTTTCGATTGAAAGCTGGTTACATCTATTTTGACCACTTCCGATAGATTCAGAATGGTCACATCAGCAGCAGCTCCGGGAGAGAGAGTTCCCCGTTCCAGCTTGAGTATTGTGGCAGGATTAACGGTGAACATAGCAATCATCCGGGAGGGGCTGATCACACGCTTATTTACCAGTCTATCGAGGGCGAGAGGTACGGCAGTCTCCAGCCCTACGATGCCGAAAGGGGCATCGGCATACTCAACATCCTTTTCATCCTTCCGGTGAGGGGCGTGGTCTGTGGCTATGGCATCTATGGTTCCATCCTTGATTCCCTGGAGGATAGCCTTTACATCCTCGGCACTTCTCAGAGGGGGGTTCATTTTGGTATTGGTATCATAACTGCACACCTCTTTATCGGTGAGGGTGAAATGGTGGGGAGTAACCTCTGCGGTAACCCTCAATCCCTGCGCCTTTGCCCACCTCAGGAGCTCTACTGAGCCTTTGGTAGAGAGATGGGCTATATGGAGATGACCCTTAATCAAGGCGGTTAGGATAATATTTCTGGCTACCATAATCTCCTCAGCCGCTGCAGGAATGCCGGGCAATCCCAACAGGGTGGAGTAGTATCCTTCATTCATAACTCCATGAGCCGACAGCTCCTTGTCCTCGCAATGGTCTATAACCGGCAGGTCGAACATACCCGCATACTCCAGCGCCTTGCGCATCAAGTTGCTATTGTAAATCGGATGGCCATCGTCAGAAACTGCCACAATCCCTGTTTCCTTAAGCTCCCCTATCTCAGCCAGTTCCTCACCTAAAAGCCCTTTTGTGGCCGCCCCGATGGGGAAAACATTCACAATCCCCTTCTCTGCTGCCTGCTTAAGTATAAACTCTGTTACCGACTGGCTGTCGTTGGGAGGGTCGGTATTGGGCATGCAAGCCACCGAGGTAAAGCCTCCGGCAGCCGCCGCCCGGCAGCCGCTCTCGATAGTCTCCTCATCCTCCCTGCCGGGTTCCCTCAGGTGACAATGCATGTCGATAAAGCCCGGAGCAACTATTAATCTCTGGACATCTATTATCTGCGCCTCTTTATCCTCAAGCTGTTTCCCTACCTGGGCGATTTTGCCACCGGCAATGAGGAGGTCGAGATGCTCGTCCAGATTATTAGCCGGGTCAATCACCCTCCCCCCTTTAACTAACAACTTCTTCATATTTTCCTCCCATAAGGAGATAGAGCACAGCCATCCTGACCGCCACCCCATTGGTTACCTGTTCCAGGATCACAGAATATGGACTATCGGCTACCTCGGAGGAGATTTCTACCCCCCGATTTAGTGGTCCGGGATGCATTATTATCACATCCTTTTTAGCTCTTTTCAGCCGTTCGAGAGTGAGACCGAAGAGATTAAAATATTCCCTCAATGAAGGAAAGTAAGATTTATCCTGTCTCTCGCGCTGAATGCGGAGAATCATCACCACATCGCGCCCCTCAAGGGCGGCGTCGATATGGTGGTAAACTTTAACTCCCAATTTTTCAATCTCTACCGGGATGTAAGTAGCCGGACCGGCTATACTCACCTCTGCTCCCAGTTTGGTAAGCAGATGAATATTTGAGCGAGCAACCCGGCTGTGAAGTATATCTCCTATAATGGCTACCTTTAAACCCTTGATTTGCCCTTTATTTTCCTTGATGGTGAAGGCATCCAATAGCGCCTGGGTGGGATGCTCATGAGCGCCATCACCGGCGTTGATAACGGAAGCGCGACAGATATTTGCCAGAAGATGAGGTGCACCAGCCCGGCTGTGGCGGATGATGATAATATCAGGGTACATGGCTTCCAGATTCCTTGCGGTATCAATGAGGGTCTCCCCCTTGACCACACTGCTGGTAGAAGCTGAGATGTTGAGGATGTCGGCGCTCAGCCTCTTACCGGCTATCTCAAATGAGGTGCGGGTTCTGGTACTGGGTTCAAAGAAGAGGTTGATTAAAGTCTTCCCCCTCAAAGTAGGCACCTTCTTTATATCCCTGGTGGAGACTTCCTTGAAGGCTTTGGCAGTATCAAGGATGAGATTAATCTCCTCCACTGACAAAGGCTCAATTCCTAACAAATCCTTTCTCTTTAACGGCACAAAGCCCCTCCTTTGGCTTAATCGGAAAGGTTAAGATTCATCTAATCTTCTTCCATTAGAATGACACTATCTTTCCCATCCTCCTCCACCACATTCACTTCCACAACCTCTTCGAGGGAGGTGGGAACATTTTTGCCCACATAATCTGCCCTGATGGGCAGCTCACGGTGCCCACGGTCGATAAGGACGGCAAGCTGAATGAATTTGGGTCTGCCGAGGTCGATAATGGAATCAAGGGCAGACCTGATGGTTCGCCCGGTAAAAAGCACATCGTCTATGAGAATTACCTTCTTGTCGGTTATCCTGAAAGGTATATTGGTCTGGCGTACTATTGGCTGAGGTCCCACTGCGGTCAGGTCGTCCCGATACATAGTAATATCCAGGATGCCCATAGGTATAGATACCTTCTCTATCTCTTCAATTTTCTTGGCAATTCTGCGGGCTAAAGGGACACCTCGCGTTCGAATGCCGATAATAACGAGGTCTTGCACACCCTTGTTTCTCTCTATAATCTCATGCGCGATGCGAATAAGGGTGCGGTCCATGGTCACAGCATCCATCAGTTGAACCTTCTCTCTAAAAGGCATAGCTTCTCCTTAACTCAGGCACAAAAAAAGCCCCCTCTTCAGGGAGGCTCCTTTTTTTGATGCAAATAATGTTCATCTACCCTTTTTGGCCTCTCGGGACCAAATTAAAGAGTTCATTAAATCTACGCTAATAATAGCATCTCCTTGGAGGAGTGTCAAGAAGAAAATAAGACTTATTTAAAAGAGGGAATCAGTAAGGGGAGGAGGCAGATTTGCGCACTGTCTGAGCAGTTTTTTATTTTGTCTATTATTGCGACAATTAGAAGCGATTTGTCAGCTCCAGATTAATATTTACAGCTCAAGGGTTTTTTGTTATAGTAATGAAGATAGTTTTAAGCCCGAATTACGGGGTCTCAGCTATTGGAAAAGAGAATCTATCATTTGAGCCTTCCCCTGCGAAAGCAGAATTCTATCGCTCCCGGCTATTGGCTACTTTCGCTTAAATCCGCTCAGATTGCTTCGGTAGCTACTCCGGGGCAATTCGTTATGCTAAAAATCGGTAAAAGCTTCGACCCCCTTCTCCCCCGCCCTATGAGCATCCACTCTATAATCAAGGAAGACAACCATCGCCTCGGCTTCACCATCCTGTACAAGGTAGTGGGGAAAGGAACCAGACTCCTCGCAGAGAAAAGAAGCGGAGAGAGCCTTGCGATTGTCGGACCATTGGGTACAGGATTCAATCTGAACCATATCGCCTCTGGCTATGAGCCGATAGTTGTGGGAGGCGGGATTGGTATCGCTCCCTTACTCTTCTTAGCCCATGAGCTGGTGGAAAAGGGACAGACTCCTACGGTCTTTTTAGGAGCTAATTCACAGGAAGAGCTGCTGGCGCTCGATGAGTTTGAATCGTTAAGGCTCACCCCCAAAGTCAGCACTGAAGACGGGAGCAAAGGGGTAAAGGGAATGGTAACTGACCTGCTGGCCTCATACCTTGATGACAGCAAGGGCTCACAGGGTGAAATCTTCGCCTGTGGACCTGCTCCTATGCTTAAGAAAGTAGCTTCCCTGGCGAAGAGCTACGGGCTGAAATCTCAGCTCTCGCTCGAGCAGCGCATGGCGTGCGGGCTGGGGGCTTGCCTGGGATGTGTAGTGAAAATCAGAAATAAAAATAGTGGCCACTCCTACCAGCGGGTTTGCACCGAGGGACCGGTCTTCAACGGGGAGGATATAATATGGTAGCAAGAGCCAGTCCCAGCTTGTCGGTAGAGCTCAACGGGCTGAAGCTCAAAAACCCTATCATAGCTGCCAGTGGAACCTTCGGCTATGGGCTTGAGTATGCCCCCCTTGGCGACCTGGGGAAGCTGGGTGGGATGGTAACCAAGGGGCTTTCCATGTGGGAAGAAAAAGGGAACCCGCCACCGCGCATCTGCGAGACCCCAGCGGGAATGCTCAACTCCATCGGGCTGGAAAATATCGGAATGGAAAATTTTATCAGCCAAAAGCTCCCCCAACTGATTCAATACGATACGGCTATCATAGTAAATATTTGGGGAAGAGAGATAGATGATTATATCAAGGCGGCTGAGAGATTGGATGGAGTAAATGGAGTTGCCGCATTAGAGGTTAATATCTCCTGCCCTAATATCAAGAAAGGGGGGATTACCTTCGGCACCGACCCCTCGGTTACCTTTGAGCTGGTTCAAGCAGTGAGGGGAAAAACTTCCCTTCCCCTGTTGGTGAAGCTTACCCCCAATGTCACCGATATTACCCTTATTGCCCGAAGTGCAGAGGATGCCGGGGCAAATGCATTATCTTTGATTAACACTCTGCTGGGAATGGAGATTGATGTGTCCACCCGCCGCCCTTCTCTGGCTAATATTACCGGAGGGCTTTCAGGGCCCGCCATCCGTCCGGTTGCCCTACGGATGGTGTATCAGACCGCCAAAAAGGTGAACATTCCCATTGTCGGTGTAGGAGGAATTTCCTCCGTGGCAGATGTAATAAAGTTCATGTTAGCAGGGGCTTCGGCGGTGCAGATTGGGACTGCTAACTTTTTTGACCCCACTATCTGCTGGAGGCTGGTGAATGAGCTGGAAGAGTACCTCCGCAATGAAAATATATCTGATGTGAATCAACTGGTGGGCGCTTTGAGAGAGGAGTAAAAATGGAGGCTCCGAGGGAAGAGATAAAGGATAAGTTGATTATAGCCCTTGATGTGCCTGCTGCCGACAAAGCGCTGGAGCTGGTAAACCTTCTGAGAGGGAGAGTGGGCATGTTCAAGGTGGGAAGCCAATTGTTCACCTCCGCAGGACCGCAATTGGTGCGAGAGATAGTGTCCGGTGGGGATAAGGTCTTTTTAGACCTTAAATTCCACGATATACCCCGAACCGTTGCTAATGCGGCTTTAGAGGCGGTGAAGATGGGTGTTTCTATGTTTAACCTGCACACCATGGGCGGAATGGAGACGATGAGGCTCACCGTACAGGAAACCGACCGCTACTGCTCAACCTTTAAGGTCTCTCGCCCTAAAATTGTGGGGATTACCGTATTAACCAGCCTGAATCAAGAGGGCTTTAAGAGAATGGGATTAGAAAGGTCGGTTGATGAGATGGTTCTCCGCTTATCCCAGATAGCCTTGGAGACGGGACTGGATGGGGTGGTGGCTTCCCCCAGAGAGATAAGAGCCATACGAGAAACTTGTGGTGAAGGTTTTATTATTGTAACTCCCGGGATTCGCCCCTCCTGGGCCAGTGCTGATGACCAGAGGAGGTTTGCCACCCCCAGAGAAGCAATTGAAGCGGGAGCCGATTACATCGTTATTGGAAGACCGATAACAGGTTCAAAGGATCCCCTTTTATCTCTGGAGCGAGTTTTGTCCGAATTATCGTCACGGCAAGGAGGTAAATGAAAAATTAAAGAACAGCTTAACGATAAATTTAAGGAGCTGGAGCAAAAGATAGCCTATCAATTCCAGAAAAAGGAGTTTCTCCTCCGCGCCCTCACCCATCGCTCCTATGCCAATGAGCACCCTGAGTCTGTTCATGGGGATAATGAGCTGCTCGAGTTTCTGGGAGATGCTATTTTAGGATTCATCACAAGCGAACTTCTCCTCTCAGTATTTCCCAATTCCTCGGAGGGGGAACTCACCAAAATGAAAGCCTTCATCGTCTGCACAGAGTGCCTGGCTCAGCAGGCACACAAGCTGGGGCTGGGAGACTACCTTCTTTTAAGCCACGGAGAGGAGAAGTCAATGGGAAGGGAGAAGGAATCCCTTCTGGCTGATGCTTATGAGGCGCTTACTGCCGCCATATATCTCGATGGAGGCCTGGAAGCTGCCAGAGAATTCGTTCAGAACTCCCTTGCTGATCGGCTCTCTCGCATAGGGGAGCTTGCGGTGCCGGGCAACGACTATAAATCCTCCTTTCAGGAATATGTGCAGGCTCAAGACCTCCCCCTGCCTAATTATACGGTGGTGGAGGAATGGGGTCCCCAGCACCGTAAGCATTTCGTGGTGGAGCTTAGAATTGGCGAGGTTTTGATTTCCACCGGAAGGGGAAAAACCAAGAAAGAAGCTCAACAGGAAGCAGCTAAAAAAGCCTCTCAGATAATTCACTCTATCCCCTTTAATGATGATATCAAGCAGGATTAAAGAAGCCAGTAATTAAATGAAATCCCACACCAGAATTATCCCCATTTTCGTCCCTCAGGATAGCTGCCCCTATGGTTGTATCTTCTGCAATCAGACGGCAGTAGTGGGCAAGAAAAAGCCCCTCTCATCACAGGAGCTAAAGTCCTATATTCATAAATGCTTGCAATCTCTACAGTTATCTTCGCCCGAAGGAAAACTTCCTCATATAGAAATAGCCTATTATGGCGGAAGCTTCACCCTTCTTCCCCGTCAGCTTCAGGAGGAGTATATTCGTCCGGCATCAGAGGTGCTTAAAAGCGGGCTCATCGGGGGAATACGCCTCTCCACTCGCCCAGACTGGATAGATAATCCGATTCTCTCCTTTTTGAGGGAGAGAGGGGTGAGTGTGATTGAGCTGGGAGTTCAGACGATGGACGACCAGCTGCTGGCTTATATCCAGAGGGGACACACATCTGAAGATGTGCAGCGCGCAATGGAGCTGTTAAAAGATTTTGGATTTAAGACCGGAATTCAGCTCATGATAGGCTTACCCGGGGAGGATGAGGCCAGTCGGAACTCATCCATGGATAAAGTCAAGTCGTTAAAGCCCGATATGGTTCGCCTCCACCCCACTCTGGTTATCCGGGATACTATTCTGGAGCAGCTCTACCTCACAGGCGAATACACACCCCTGAGTCTTAGGCGGGCTGTATCGATATTGAAGCGATTGGTGCTGGAGTTTGAGGCTGAGGGGATAAGGGTTATCCGCCTGGGGCTGCAGCCAAACCGGGCACTGGAAAAGCCAGGTACCATAGTAGCGGGGCCCTACCACCCTGCATTGGGGCAGTTGGTTGCCTCAAGCATCTTCTACGACCTGATTAAGCTGGGTATGGAAAGGCTTCAGCTTGAGACAATGAACAGGCTTGATATTGAGGTCTCCCCGGAGAATATATCCAATATGATAGGGAATAAAAGAGAAAACTTAGCCCGCTTGAAAAAGAATTACCCTTCCTGTGAAATAAGGGTAAAGGGGAATATCAGCCTCCACGAAGACCAGATGCGCTTGAGCGTTAGTGATAAGCTTATTTTAATTAAAAAAGAGGAGCTGCTAAGTAATATGTAAATCTCCTTTATTTTTTAAATCATGTAAGAAGTGCGTGCCTATTTTATTTGGGGTACTTGGTGAACTGGCCATCGGAGAATACTATATCATCTTCAGTATCTAGCTTACCATCAGGACCTTTTGAGATAAGTTCATAATTCTGCTTATCCGAAGATACTTTATATACAAATTCATTATCCCAAGCATCAAATTTAGGAGGCTCTCTCATATAATCAGGATGCAATTGATCAATATTATCCGGATAAACAGCAAAATCAATTTGATATATCTCCATAGCCTCTCCCATTGTTCTCATATCTTCCATGGTTCGCACTGCTTTTTCAGTTTGGATAGTTCTTTCAAGTTGAGCGAAAACACCAACACTTTCCATCAATTCAATTTTCTTGCTAATTTCATCAACTTCTTTTCTTAGATATTCAACATCTTTTTCTAATTTAGCAAATTCTTCCTTAGGAACTCCGCATGCAACTAGTAATAAAATCATTATTGAAGAAAGCAAGCATTTTTTCATTTTGATTCCTCCAAATGGTTAAATTTAATCAACTTACTTCCTCTTTAGCTTAATTTTTTTATTAGCAAGTGATAAATCGTTCAAGCTAAAATCAATTATTTTGTTAATATTTTCAGAATATATGCTAATATTTAAAGAAAGTCAAGTATTTTTTTATCATTATCGCCCGAATATGCTATTTAATATTTTACTTTAATCCAATGCGCTCAAACCCAATTCCAAGAAATCCATAAATTGGATTATTTTCAAGAATGAGCAATAACTCAGCCCTTGATGGTTAGAACCGGGCAGAGTGCGCGGCGGATCACTCTCTCGGTGGTGCTGCCCATGAGGATGCGTTCAAGACCGCTCATCCCGTGGGAGGGCATTACTATAAGGTC
>Ga0224501_10000684_pt1 | contig 26315 bp, 23 predicted proteins | sample SF_Oct11_sed_USG_4_FD_169105 | JGI IMG/M metagenome (GOLD analysis project Ga0224501, IMG submission 169105) | Sediment microbial communities from San Francisco Bay, California, United States - SF_Oct11_sed_USGS_8_1 | ecosystem: Environmental > Aquatic > Marine > Sediment | place: USA... | reverse complement strand
CGTTAATTGGCGTCGGGTACACCACCACGGTTCAATTGAGGATGCACAAATATTGAGCAGGTACCAGATGTTGGTAGCATCCGCTCACAAGTAAGGAGCATCCCTAAAAAATTGATTGGATCAATTCCAATAGAGCGACTACTAAATCTAAACTAACACTATAGTGTATTTGAGAAACACCCGTAATTCATTGATTTTAATATTTGTTAGTTTCATTGGGGTTTAAAAGTCCATTAAAGTAGAGGGATTTAATGGACGATAGAGGTATCTAGGGGACCTGGAAACAGAGTAGATAGGTAGTGCCAGTCTTTGCCAGGTTTAGCATTCCAATAATAAATGGGAAAGCTACGTGAAAAATGATTGGTAAAGACAACAATCAACAAAAAAAATCAGGATCCAGTACAAGCAATCATCAAAGTGATATGTTTGATCGGATCTTTTATTCTCGTAACCCTATATATTACACCGCTGATTTGAGCACCTTTGCCTATTCACTAAAGTCTAGTGTCCCCAAGAGCCTGTCCACCGAATTTATTAGCGAGCTGGAGTATTTACTAACAGCCATTTCGGATTTAAAGCAGGAAATCGTATTTGATAAAGCGAAGGCATGGATGGAAGTCACATCCAAGAAATTTGACAAATCGCTTGATATAAATCTTGAAAGACGAAAGCTTATCATCAAGCTCCCCAGCGATCTTGAAATGAATGCAGACACCGTTGCCGCTCTAAATCGATATACAAAAAAGGGAACACAGATCGCTATCGATCATGAGATTCTCATGCAAAAAATGCATCCCTTGGCCTTGTCAGCCAATATTGCATGTTTTGATTTGCGTGGAAAAAAGACAAGTGAAATTACTGAGAATTTCTACCGTATTAAGAATGAATCACTGCAATATGCAGCGTTTAACGTTAATCACTGGGAACAATTAGAACTTGTAAAGAAGCTTGGATTTCAATACTTTTCTGGGACCCTTTTTTACAAACCAAAACCAAAACAGAATGATGAAACAACTGAGGGTAAATTTGCAGTTTTACAATTGTTGGCAAGATTGCAAAGCCCGAATGTCCAAATTGAAGACGTAAACAAAATAATAGCGAAAGACAAATCTATTAGTGAAAAGCTTTTGAGCTACATCAATAATCCCGTTTTCAATTTGCGTTCGAAGGTGTCTTCCGTTCAGCAGGCCTTGGTTCTTCTGGGCCTAAACGCCTTAAGGCGTTGGTTGCTAGTTGCCGTACTAACTGAAATTAGCCCCGATTCCATTGAGTTGATGAGAATGGCATTGATCAGGGCCAAAATGTGCGAACAGTTGGGCGAAACACAACAGAAGGTAAACACAGACAATAACTTTTTGATCGGTCTCTTCTCTTCCCTTGATATGTTAGTGGGGCGACCGATCGAGGAAATCGTAGTTAAACTAAAGCTCGAAAAAGCGATAGCGGACAGTATTCTAAAGTTTAGGGGAGCGGGTGGGATTGCCTTGTACGGCGCTAAGGCCTATGAAAGGGGAAGCTTTGACAAGCTGTCAAAACTGCCTTACTCCACAGAAGAATTAACACATGCGTACAAAGAGTCTCTTAAATGGGCTCAAGTGGCTTTAGCGAGCTTCGTTAGATAATCCATTATGACAAAAAACAGCGAAAACCTAAAACAGTCTGTATTCGTTGGTCGTCAACCAATCTACACATCAGGCTTAGATGTGTTTGGTTACGAACTACTCTATCGTAATGGCGATGTGGCGCAATCAGGCGTTACGACCGATGGTGACCACGCTACTACGCAGGTCATTGTAAACACGTTTATGGAAATTGGATTCGATCAGCTAGTTGGTAAAGGTTGTGCTTTTATCAATCTTACTCGTAGCTTTATAGACGGCTCCATGCCTCTCCCCTTTCCAAAAGATAGAGTGGTCTTAGAAGTTCTTGAAGATATTCCTCCGGAACCCAAGGTAATAGGGGCGCTTAAAAAACTAAAAGATGACGGTTACACAATAGCGCTAGACGACTTTATTTACTCGCCTGCGCATCAGCCTTTTGTAGACCTGGCAGACGTTATCAAAATTGATATAAAGGCTTTGACCCCCTCTCAATTAGTGGCTCACGTGAGAAAACTCGGTGTGGGAAAGAGAAAGCTTTTAGCTGAAAAAATTGAATCCATGGACGATTTCAAGTTTTGTAAGCAGTTGGATTTTGATTACTACCAAGGATATTTTCTTTCTAAACCAACTGTGGTAGAGGGAAACCGGCTGCCCTCAAGTAAGCTGTCTATTATGCATCTATTGGCGAGGCTGCAGTCCCCTGATGTTCCCATGAATCAATTGGAATCTCTCGTTAAAAGGGATGCCAGTTTAACCTACAAATTACTTCGTTATGTTAACTCTCCTAGCTTGGCGCTCGGCAAAAAAGTATCATCCGTACAGCAGGCACTGATTCACCTAGGTATTAACGTACTTAAGCGTTGGGTAATGCTCATAGTAATGTCTGGTGTAAGTGACAAATCAGATGAGTTGACCCGGGTTTCCATGATTCGGGCAAGAATGTGTGAATTGCTTGCGAAGCAAATGAGGAAACCGGAGACGGACGAATATTTCATCGCAGGTCTGTTTTCGACCTTGGATGCGATGTTGGATCTGCCCATGTCGGAAGTGCTTGAATCTTTACCGTTGTCTGAGCGCGTGAATGATGCGCTTCTTAATAAGACCGGTAGTCTAGGAGAGGTTTTGTCTTGTACCCTGGCTTACGAAAGAGGAATAAGGGATCAGACTACGTGTAAGTCCGTCCCTGAAGCCCGCATTCGCGATATCTATCTGGAGTCTATTGCGTGGGCGAATGACGCAATGGAAAACATGCTCGTCTAGACCGATTTCATTTTCTTTTTGATTTCAAGAGCACAAAGAAAATTGGTGACTTAAGTGCCTTGCTTGGTCACGTCCACATAGAGCGTTAGCCGTTGCCCAGGCTGAAGATATTTGTTTTTTGATAGTGAATTCCAACGAATTAAATCCTTAACGTTCACTCGAAATTTTTGGGAAATACGCGCGAGTGAATCCCCTCTGCGAACTCTATAGCGAATTTTTTGCGTTCGGTTGTGTGGGGAAAACTGACTTGCAGCTCTGATCGCTGAACCACCTTTGGACCAGATCACCAGTTTTTGTCCAGATTTCAGGGTGTCTCGGGGAGCAATACCGTTCCATTTTGCTAGGACTCGTACATTTACTCCAAACTTGCGAGATATATCCCAAAGGGTATCTCCTTGGCGCACGCGATAGATGCGTTTTTGGCGATTTTTGGGCTTGGTATTTTGTATGCGCTCCAGGCGCTGTTCGGCGCTGAAGGTGTAGCTAGAAAGGTTTTTTGTGGCTACCGGAATGATCAGGCTCTGCCCCTCACGAATCATATTGCCGCGAATATTATTGATTTCCTTGATTAGTTTGACGGTGGTACTGTACTTATCCGCGATCGCTAACAAGGACTGGCCTTTTTGTATTTCGTGCCTACTCCATTTGATACGTTCATTTGGGTCCAGCTTTGTAAGATTTTCTTCAAAGATCTCCACGTTTTCCACTGGGACCATCAGTCGGTGGGGTCCCTTTGGATCTGTTGCCCAGCGGTTGAAGCCGGGATTCAGTAGATACAGTTCTTCCAGATCAATCTCCGCTAGATCGGCGGCCAAGGCCAGATCTATTTGAGACCCTGTTTCCACCATTACCATATAGGGCTCATTGGCGATAGGATCTAGGGAAATATTAAAATTTTCCGGATTTTCAATTATTTGCGCTATCGCTAACAGCTTAGGTACGTAGCCTTCTGTTTCATCAGGCAGCTGTAGAGACCAGTAATCAGTGGGCTTTTGTTTCTTTTTGTTCTTGCGAATGGCGCGTTTTACGGTTCCATGGCCCGAGTTATAGGCGGCCAGCGCCAGCATCCAGTCTCCATCGAATTGACGATGTAGCTGTTCTAACAAGTCCAGGGCTGCACGAGTAGAATCGAGAACATCCCTGCGTCCGTCATACCACCAATTCTGTTTCAGTTTGAAAAGCCGCCCAGTGCTAGGAATAAATTGCCAAATTCCAGCAGCGCGCCCATGGGAGTAGGCAAAGGGCTGAAAAGCGCTTTCTACTATGGGTAATAGAGCGATTTCCGAGGGGATACCGCGCTTCTCAGTTTCTTCGATGATGTAGTGTAGATAGCGTGCGGCCCTGGCGGCTACGCGATTGACGTAGGCGGGGTGTCTTTTGTACCAATTTAGGTTGGCATCTATGCGGGCATTTTCCTGATAGGGCAGCCCAAATCCCTCGCGCACCCTGTCCCACAAGTTATCGGGTTCGACAAGGTTTAGGTAGGCGAAACCACCATCGGGGCGACGTTTGCCGGCCTCAAGATAAACTTCTTTTTCTAGGGGTATTTGATGCGCCAGCTCCCCTTGCAGTACGGGCGTGCCGGTGGAATAGGCACTGGGAGAGACAATCCAACGCTCGGGGTAGTCATCGTTTACCCAGGGAGCGGACCAGGCAGAGGGTTTATCGTCGATCAGATCGACTTTTTTTGCATCTATGGGTCTGGTGTGGATTGAACTACAGGCCGTCAAAGCGGAAACAAGGGCCAGAACGTACAATTTACCTACAATATGATTCAATTTTATACAGGCCTTTGTTGCTAAAGCATTTTCCATTGGGGTATATGATTCCACAAATACTAAGTTTTTCCAAGATTGACTTTAACGCACATATTGAGCCACCCAGTTTTCTAAGCGCATCGGATCTGGAATGTATATATAACGGTATATCGATGGGCTATCTTTAGTTTGTAGTCACAGTGAGTTAAAGTGCGAGATAGAAATAGTCGATAAAAGCTGTTTGCCTAATGTTTCATCCTTTCAATCAGTGGAAAAGAAAAGCCGGCCGAAAGCATAAGCGTGGGCCCTGCGGTAAGCTGCGCGATGTGAGGCGCAGTTTGCGGGAGTGGTATGGATACGGCGTCGGCGAAGCAGTTGCAGAAGAGGAGCGGGCTCAGCTTGGCGAGGCGCTCACCACCTTGTTTGGTTATCATTTGGTCCAACTGGGCCACATCAATGATTGCGAACATCTCAGTAGCAGTTATATACGTCACCAAGTTGTGCTGGATTTGGATTTAGAACATACAGACTTGAAAACCCAGTGTTATTCTGAGCCCGGCGATCTTCCCATTGCGACAGACAGTGTAGATGTTGTGATATTGCCACACGTTCTGGAGTTTCACGCCGATCCTCACCGGGTGTTGCGAGAAGTGGATCGAGTTCTCGTACCCGAAGGGCATGTTGTGATCCTGGGGTTCAATCCTTGGAGTATATGGGGTGCCTTTCGTAGTGTGCTACGATTTAAAAAAGAGGTGCCCTGGTGTTGCGCCTCCATTTCCCCTTTTCGGATGAAAGACTGGTTGTCACTGTTGGGATTTGATACGGAACACGTCCATACCTTTTTCTTTAAACCGCCAATAGGAAACAGAAAATTTCTGGCCAAACTTTCTCTGTTTGATCGTGTTGGCGAACGGGCATGGCCTGCATTTGGAAGTGTCTACCTGTTTGTGGCACGGAAACGGGTTTCCACCCTTACCCCTATCAGACCACGTTGGCGTGCTAAAAAGCGTGTATTAAATCCGGGATTGGTTGAGACGCGCAATGAGCACTGAACACGTCACGGAAATTTTCACAGATGGGGCCTGTCGTGGGAATCCGGGGCCGGGAGGCTGGGCTGCCTTGTTGCGTCATGGTCAGCACATTAAGGAGATTAGCGGCGCCCAGGCGATGACTACGAACAATCGCATGGAGTTGCTAGCGGTTATAGAATCACTGAAGCATTTAAAAAGGGGTTGTGTCTTGGCTATCACGACAGACTCTCAGTACGTAAAAAACGGCATCAGTGAATGGATAAAGAACTGGAAAAGGAATGGCTGGAAGACAGCAGCGAAAAAGCCGGTTAAGAATGAAGATTTGTGGCGTGAACTCGACGAATTGGCCAGCCAGCATCAGATCCGCTGGCACTGGGTGAAAGGACATAGCGGGCACGAAGAGAATGAGCGAGTGGATCAATTGGCAAACGAGGCCATCGATCGATTACTAGAGGAATGACATGAGGCAAGTCGTATTAGATACAGAAACAACGGGACTAGAACCCGAGGCCGGACACCGAATTATCGAAATTGGTGCGGTGGAGCTCAGTAATCGTCAGTTAACGGGTCGGGTGTTTCATCAATATTTGCAACCTGATCGCGAGATTGATGAAGGCGCGTTGGAAGTTCATGGTATTACGGCCGAATTTCTTGCCGATAAACCACGGTTTGCCGATATAGTGGATGAGTTTCTGGAGTTTGTAAAAGACGCGGAACTCATCATACACAATGCGCCTTTTGACGTGGGTTTCATCAATCATGAACTGACGTTGTGCGATAGTAAACGGGGACGCCTTGAGGATCATTGCAGTATTTTCGACACCCTCGTATTGGCGCGTCAGTTACACCCGGGTGCACGAAATAATCTGGATGCCTTGTGTAAGCGCTATGAAATAGATGGCTCACACCGTGAACTTCATGGTGCCTTATTGGATTCGGAAATTCTTGCCGATGTCTATCTGGCTATGACAGGCGGTCAAGTCACCTTGAGTTTAGGTGGTGAAACGGTGGAACAAAACGATCAAACCGTTCGACCAGTCAAGCGCATTGATTCAGATCGATCGTCCCTGCGTATCATCAAAGCGAGTGAGTCGGAAGTTAAACAGCATAGTGACTATCTTCAAAAGCTGGCTAAGTCTTCCGGGAGCAAATCGGTTTGGGAGGCTCTCACAGAGCGTGGCTAACCTGAATTGATGGGTATGGTAAACAGATGTGAATTGATCTGTAGATGTACCCAGATACTCAAGGCATAACCCAGTGCGATGACCGGGGTCCATTTGAGATGGGAGAAAAATGTGTATTGTCCTTTGGCCTGACCCATCAGGGCCACGCCTGCAGCAGAGCCAATCGACAATAAGCTTCCTCCCACACCCGCAGTGAGAGTTACCAATAGCCATTGCCCCAGAGACATATCCGGGTTCATGGTCAATACGGCAAACATGACGGGAATATTGTCCACAATTGCTGAAAGTATTCCGACCATTACGTTGGCGGTGGTTGCACCCCAGTCTACATACATCACTTCAGAGGCCAGGGCCAGGTAACCAATGAAGCCCAAGCCGCCCACGCATAACACAACCCCATAGAAAAACAGCAAGGTATCCCATTCCGCACGGGAGATTTTTCTAAAGACATCGAAAGGAACGACATCGCCAATCATTTCATTGGCTTTTTGTTCGGAGTAGGGAACATTCTGCACATATTTAGTGTGCGTTCTTCGCAGATAGTAACCAAAGAACTGCAAGTATGCCAAGCCTGTCATCATGCCGAGTACGGGGGGCATGTGTAAAAAATTGTGAAAGCTCACGGCTGTTGCGATGGTGAGTAAAAACAGAACAAGTATACGTTTGGCGCCACGTTTCATGTTTACACTTTCATTTCCACTAGCCGGGCTTACATTTGGAATTGCGAAATGCATAAACGCCGCGGGCACTAGAAAATTCACCACAGAAGGGATGAACAAGGTAAAGAAGGTAGAGAAATCCACCAGACCCTTTTGCCATACCATGAGCGTGGTGATATCACCAAAGGGGCTGAAGGCACCCCCGGCATTGGCTGCAACCACGATATTGATACAGGCAATGGCGACGAATTTTTTACTATCGACGCCCACGGCCATGACCACGGCACACATTAGGAGCGCGGTTGTGAGATTGTCTGCAATGGGGGAAATAAAAAATGCCAAAACTCCTGTTAGCCAGAAGAGCTGTCGATAGCCGAATCCTTTGTTGATTAACCAGGCCCGTAGTGCATCAAATACCAAACGTTCTTCCAGCGCGTTGATGTAGGTCATCGCCACCAGTAAGAAAAGAAACAGCTCAGCGAATTCAAGCAGGTTGTGGCGCACCGCGTTTTCTGTTACGCCAGTGATTCCCTGTTGAGAATAGACCAGGGCAATGAGGGCCCAGATGAGTCCTGCCGCCAAGATAACAGGCTTGGATTTACGCAGGTGGGTGAACTCTTCCAACATGACCAGAATGTAGGCGACGACAAATATTGCGATGGCCGTGAATCCAACCCAATGATTAGTGAGGTTTAGGGTTTGGGAAGCACTGGATGCTGCATAACCTAAGGCAGGTAGAGCAAAAAGCAAAATTAGAGGAAGGACTCTCAACTTGGTTTTCCTGTTTGAATTTGCGCCCATGCTAAGCTAGTGCCTCTAATTCGTCAATTCATGATAGGGAGGGTTCGCCTATCTATGTTCGTAAATCGATTCAGTCTTAGCCGCCAAGATGAAGTCATTTTCATGAAGGCCGTGAATTTTGTGTGTATAAAATATAACGGTGCAATACCCCCAGCCGAATTGAATATCTGGATGATGCATTTCTCTTTCGGCTAGTTCACCCACTTCATTAACAAATTCTAGAGCTTTCACGAAATTACCAAATCGATATTGGCGAGAAATTTTGTCGGCGTTTTCTGACAGCTGCCACTGTGGAATTTCTTGTAGCAGGCTTTCAGCGCTTTCTCGACTAAGAGGGGGGATCCCCCCTTGGCAAGGAGTGCATTTTTTGTTCATGAGTGACATCCCAGTCTCCCTGATAGGTGAACCGCTTAGGTCAGCGAGTTTAGCTGAAGTTTTGCGAAAAATCGCCGAATCTATAGTAATACACACGAAAATATCAGGGACAAGAATCATGGTGGCTTGCATTGTGCAAACACTGTGAAAAAGGACAGGGAATGACACAAAAAACAATCATAAATCCACTGCGAATTTGTGGCATCGATGTGGCCTCAGGGCTTCGAACGTGCGCGCATATCAAACCGGCAAGCCGGGATACGGGTATTCAGCTCGAGCAGAGACTGAATGGGAGGCTTGTCAGAACTGCTGTGGGATTGGAATCGGCACTCTTTGCAGGGCGTGTCGGCATCAAAACACCCCTGGGGCTGGTGTTTGGTCTGGAACCGCTGTTATCGGTACTCTTCGCCTTTTCCATCGATAACCTGGTGATTGAACTGGAGTCTGCCAATTTTCCGGAACTGAGTGGCGGAGCCTCGGCCTTCGTATTTCTATTGCAGTCATCCGGCTTGCGTAAACAGGGTGGCGAACGGGTGTGTGTTGATGCAAATGCCCCCGTCACATTTTCAGAACAAGGCCGATCTATCAGATATGCTCCCAGTGCAGAAGGACTTCGAGTCGCATACCTCAATCACGAAGATGAGGAGCTCGATGGTGGTGTATCCAATGCGGTGGTTCATCTGTCTAAAAGCGTCTTTGTAACGGAGATCTGTCACGGTCGTTTGCCAACTGAGCAAGAAAAAAAGACGCAAAATAACTGGTGGATTCAGAGAATTACGCGAAATTTTCATATTCTACAATTGATGGCAGACTTGGCTTTGCTAAATGCCAAATTGAATGGTGTGATCACCTTCCAGTCTGCCAGCCGAAAGTTGACCTTTGATATGGTGAGCTCACTTGGAATACAAGAGGCGGCAGATCAGTCGTCTGATGATATGTTGAAATTTAACAAACGAATTTTCACTCAATAAAAAATATTCCGGCTTGTTCTATTTTGTCTGCTAATCCTGTCTATACTTGATGTTGGCGGTAATAAATATTTTATCCCTACTACCTCAGGAGGAGACTAGTCCATGAACGAAGCGACCCAAACTCGAAAAGGGGCCACCAACAAATCCTCACAAAGCAGACGTGGTAAATCAGCAAGTTCTTCAAACCCTGTGAAATCTGAACCCATCACTATTTCTCTGGCCTATGAGACTCGGGAAAGCATGATACGAGTCGCTGCCTATTTAAAAGCGGAGCAGCGAGGTTTTGTGAATGGTTCGCCCGAACAAGACTGGCTTGAGGCTGAGCGAGAGGTCGACAAAAATTTGGCGGCGGCCTCCTAAAACTCATTTCTCCTTCCAATGTGGGAAATATAATTAATCTGTAACTGGCAGGCATTGCCGTTTTTCGATATAAACTCTCCCGGAAAGTTTAGGGCAGAGTCTTTTGTGAGTTTTCCCCGACATTATTTTTTATTACTCATTGTGCAGGTAAAGAATGTAAGTATTTGCTAATATTCTTTGCCTGCTTTGATAGTAAGGGTTCATTACGCCGCAAGGCCGCATGAGTAAAGGGATTATCAACTAGCTCTTGGTCAATTTTTACTATTTGTTGTATAATAAATAAATTTTATAGTAATTTTTCTATTCTGAGTTTGAACCAGTTAGACAGTAGTTGTAGAGTTGGCTCGGTCATCTGTATCAATAGCACGACTAGGGGTCATGGTCACCACTTAGTCGAGTAGAGGACTACGCTATATGCTCGCAACCTTATTACAATACGAGTTAGACCTTCATGTTGGCTGATCCCCAGCAATCGAATTTGAATACTGCCACTTTTCGCAAGATTCTCCAATTACTTGAGGGGTTATGCAAAACAAGGGCGGGGGCGGCTATTTACTCTCATATTGGCCAGATGCTGGAGGCTCAGGAGTCTTCTCAACTCCGGACTGAACAAACCCTTTGCACGCTTTTGAGGCAGTTGCTAGATGCCTATTCCATGCATCTTCCGCGCGAGTCTTCCTTGTATACCCAAATCAAGCTACTGCAGGTACGGTTGAGTCCGCCCTTGGGTGCATCTGAAATTACCGCCCTAAGACACTATATGCGTAATAATCTGAGCCTGGGCAAACAAGCAACGAACAATTTAACACCTAAAGATGTATCTGATGCGCTGGATTCGCTTATGGTGGCTTTCGGCGTCAAACCGCCCGGTGGGGTCGAAAGCGAGCAGGAAAAAAGGGCTTACAATTCCACGCCGGATTCTAGAGGGCACGCCGAGGTTGGCCATCAAGGTCCTGGATCTGTGACCAATTTTCGTGGCAAGGTTGAGCGCCGAACGGGCATGGGTGCTAGCGAATACGAGCCCTATGCAGAAGACTACGCCCAGCATGAAGCGGCTGGAAAGCCTAGGGTGATGGGTGAATCGGCGTCAGCCCAGGCAATTTTATTTGAGCGCCGACGCTCCGGGGACCGCGATGCAGCCGTTTCTCAGGTGGCTGGGGTGGCGCACCCGCTTGATGATGTGTCACAGGCAGAAATAACCCAGTCACTGGCAAAAACTGAAGAGTTTGGCGCGCTGCTGGAGTCCGGTCTGGCAAATTTGCGTACTGTTCAGGATGAGGGGCAGTTTTCCAAGCGTAAAGGTGAAGTGCTGGGGGAATTGGAAAAGCTGCTGAAAAGCCACCGCCACTTGACCAGTCATTTTGACAAGATGGTCAATTATCTCTCTTCCATTCAAACAGATAGTGAGCGTCTCAGTGAAGAGCTGAGTCGCGTCACCATGTTGAGTCTCACGGACGAGCTAACAGGGCTGCCCAATCGGCGGGCCTTTATTCAGCGTCTGCGTGATGAAGTGGCGCGGGTGCAGCGCTATGGACACACCCTGTCTCTGGCCATCATAGACCTGGATGACTTCAAGCCCATCAATGATACCTACGGACATCCGGCAGGTGACGCAGTGTTGAATACCTACGCCAAAGACGTGCTGACCACTTTCAGACGTCACGATATGGTCGCCCGATATGGCGGGGAAGAGTTTGCGTTGATCTTCCCCTACACCGAAACACAGGGTGCGCTGCAGGCATTGAAAAAGATCCAAAGTCTAGCGGTGGCCACAGCATGCAGATTGGAAAAAACGGCTATCCCTTTGCCCACTTTTTCCGCCGGATTGGCGGTGTATCATCGGGGGGAATCGGTGGATTCCTTAATCAAACGGGCAGACAGTGCCCTCTATAGCGCCAAAGACCTGGGTCGAAATCGAATTGAGATCGCCTGAGGGGCTGGCATTTCACCTCTAATTCTTCAATTCAGCGTTGCCATGCGTCTGTCTGTTACGTAGGATACGGCTTCTTTATTGTTTGAGATCAGGTTGATGGTGTTTCAGGGTGACGGGAATGATGCCACTGATAGCTGGGACCATACAGGGGTATTGCTCGTCAATCTGGGTACCCCAGAAGCCCCGACTAGTAGTGGATTAAGAAAATATCTTGCAGAGTTTTTGTGGGACCCCCGTGTGGTGGAGATCCCCCGTCCCTTATGGTGGCTGATCTTGCACGGACTGATTCTGCGTACGCGTCCCAAGCGTTCTGCCCACGCCTACCAGTCTATCTGGCAGGAGGATGGTTCTCCCTTGTTGTCGATTTCTCGACGTCAGCAAGCCGCCATATCTCACAAGCTGGGAAGTGCCGGCAACACATTCATTGTCGAGTTGGCCATGCGCTATGGAAAACCGTCAATTCCTCAGACGTTGAAGGCATTGAAGCGCCAGAAGGTAGGTCGAATCCTGATACTACCCCTCTATCCGCAGTATTCTTGCTCCACCACTGCATCGGCGTTAGATGCGGTTTTCGATGAATTGAAAAGCTGGCGTCGGCTGCCAGAAATAAGAACAGTAAATCAGTATTTTGATCATGAGGGCTATATACAGGCGCTGGCACATAGCATTCGCGCCCATTGGGAAAAACACGGCAAGGCCGACAAGCTCCTTATGTCATTCCATGGCACGCCCAAGTTTTTCTTCCAAAAGGGTGATCCCTATTACACTCAGTGCCAACGTACGGCGACACTGCTGGCCGAGTCTTTGGGCCTGTCTTCAGACCAGTGGGTTCAAACCTTCCAATCCCGCTTTGGCAAGGCAGAGTGGCTTCAGCCCTATACAGATCAGACTCTCGGCAAATTGGCTAAACAGGGAATCAACAGCGTACAGGTGGTTTGTCCTGGGTTTTCAGCCGATTGCCTGGAGACACTCGAAGAGATTCAAGTGGAAAATCAGGAAGTTTTTCTTGAAGCCGGGGGCAAGGAATATCAATACATCCCTGCATTGAACGATAGTGATTTACATATCGATTTCTTATCGAAGTTAATTACTCAAGAACTTCGCTAATCCTATCAATTTTTAAGACTTTCGCCCGATTTAACTGCCGTTTGCCAATAAACTATGGTAAATTTCAAAGTTAACTCTTTAGCATGCAGACAGACCACACTATGGCAATCAGAGGCAAACGGATTTGGATTAGCTGGCTCGGTGGCGAGAATCCTAAGATTGGGCCACAAGAGCTGACACTCAAATTACAGCAGAAAGGTTTTCAGACATATGGTTCTGACTGGATCAACGATAATGCCAAACTGGCATGGGCGGATCTGGGCAATACCCTTGCTGATCAAGAGGAGATAGACTTGTGGCTAATCTGTGTAGACGAATCCAGTCTGCAATCTACTGATATACGTTTTGGCCTGTCTCTTTGTGCCACCATAATTCGTGAGAGCAGAGGGTTTCAGTTTCCAATTTATCTTTTAGGGCTGGGATTCGAGCCAGGCCAGGAAGATTTACCTTTATTACTCAAGGACGTGGTCTGTTTTACGAGCAATACCCCAAGCTGGGATGCCAAAATACTTTCCTCCACATACCGTAAATCCAAATCGGAAGCGCCTCCTTATCGCGTCTCTGTGCGGGCCAATTCCTCATTTGGCCTTTGGTTCGAGCTGGGTCCTCGTGAAGGGAGCTGGGATGGGATAATGGCCGGAGTCGATCAAATGGATGGCATTAAAATTACCCATCATGCCGTGGGGCCTAAGGGGGTGTTACCCGAGAAGGCTACGATGGAGTACCCCATACAGGGTATAGTGGCCGAAGCGGGGGATGACTCATTCACCCTCTGGGCAGCAAAGAATCACTTGGGTGAAGATCAATCCTATTATTTCAAGGTAGAGGGTCAGCCCAGTAAATTGATGTTTGGCGCATATCCGGGATCAAGCCAGGAGATGGATATGCAAGTAATCAATCTAAGATGAGAGTGGTGTGGAGTAAAATGAATTCGACGAGTCGCAAATCTCACGTCCATCCTTTGGTGTTTTGTTTTTTTATGATTTTATACCTGGCCGGTACACAGGCTTATGCTGCACGAGGTGATCAATACTGGGTTGCGCAGGCCGGCGTGATGAACGTGGATGTCAATGATGCAACACCTTTGTATGCCGTTGGGACCTATTATGGGTATGGAATTAACAATCGAATATCACTCGAAGGTGAAATGATTTCTACTATCGAAGGTGGGGAGTACAAGGATGGGGATATCGACGGGCGATTTGAATTTGTAACACTGGCTACCTATGGTGTTTACCGCTTTCCTTTCTCCCGTTATACCTATCTAAAGGGGAAGTTGGGTCTTCTATTTGAGCAAGTGACAACCTATGAGGTTGTAGAAAACACGGGTACTTCTTTGGATTTTGCTGCTGGGGTAGGGTTCGGTTGGGCCTTAAGATCCGGCATGACATTCGAGTTCGAAGCCTCTCAACTGGAAGCAACCGTGACCTACTTTAGTTTGGGAACACACATAGCATTTTGATTACCTGATAGGGCCAAGCGTTAATGAATAATCGAAGCATGACTAACTCAAATTTTACGAATAGATATATATTGCAAGTTTCTGCGCTCTTGATGCTGAGTTTTGTTTTGTTTGCCTGTGGAACAGTACCCGTACCAGGTCTTGCTGAGTATCCTGTAACAAAAGATACCGACGTGGCTTCCAATTCGGGCCAGGATTCTTCGGAACAAGTCACGATTAACCAACAACGCAAGCCACGAAAGCTATTCAATACGGCTCGAGGATACTGGTTACAGGCCGTACGGGATCTACAAGTGGGAGAGGTGGAGGAAGCACGTCTTTCCTTGATGGAGGCGTTAACACTTGATCCCGATAGCAATACCGCACGAAAGCTCTTATCCCAGTTAGATGCAGACCCGGTTGTTGAACTGGGCAACCAAAATTTTCCACACAAGGTCGGATCGGGTGAGTCCTTATCTGTTCTTGCCAAGAACTTTCTCAATGATCCGCTAAAATTCCATATTCTTGCGCGATACAACAATATCGATAACCCCAGTAAGGTGCGCGCCGGGCAAACCATACTGATACCGGGTGCAAAGAAACAGGAATTGGCAAACGAGAAAAAGGCCAGTGAGCTGGAGATTGCCGTTAAAAAAGCCAATGTGGAATTTAAGAAAAAGCGCTACTCCAAGGTGATTGCACAGTTGGAAGGTGTGATGGATCAGATGACGGATGAAGAACCCGCTACTGGTAAAGCGAACGAACTACTGGCTTCCTCCTATCTTTTTACGGCTGAAGCCTTGATCCAAGAAGAAAAGTTTGATGATGCGCGCGTATTGGTGGAAAAGGCAGAAGATCTACAGGCTGATAATCCAAAGGTGGCGGGTATCAGACAAAAACTAGCCGATAGCTCCAAGTCCGATGCGCAATTTGAAGAGGGTATGCTTGCTCTAAATAAGGGTGACAAGGTCTCTGCCTATGAGAAGTTTGATGCGGTGTTGAAGGTTAAGCCAAATCATCGCCAGGCGGCAAGGCAAGCCTCTCTGGTGCGTGCTGAGGTCGGCGAGATCTACTATCGTGAGGCGCTTAAGCTGCAACGTAAACAAAAGCTAAAAGAGGCCATCGTCTTGTGGGATAAAGTGCTGGCTATTGATCCCGAGAACAAGAATGCGGGGGCGTATCGCGCAAAAGCTGAGGATCTGGACAAGAAACTGGAACAGTTTGCAGGAGATGCTGCTCCGTAGGTTTTAAGAGCCTGAGTCCACAATACTTTTCAGGCGTTGTTCCAACTGGTATGCCTTTTTTAAGCGTATCTTGGCTTTACGGTGGCTTGGATCCAAGTCACTTGCCAGTTTGAGATGCTTGATAGCCAAGGTAAGATCTTCACGATAAGACTTTACGCCTTTCTCATAGAGTGATTCTGCCAGGCTCAATTTCAGTCGCCTAATTCCATTTTCAATTTTCACTTCGTTAGGCAGCGGAAGCTCGTTGGTTTTGAGTAAGGTGTGCGCGGCAATCTGCATTTCCCCACTGCTTATCTGTTCTTGCGCCAGATTCATTAGAGATTTAAGGAGCAACTGCTGGGCCTTTTCATCCTCTGAATTGCTTGCCAGGTACTTGCTAATTTCACGTACGCTGCCTTCCCAGTCACCTTCCCCGTATAGCTCTGTGCCCATTTCCAGGTACGCTGATTCCTGGGGATCGGAAACATGTTCCGGAACCTTTTCTTCTGCAGTGGCCAAGACAGTCTTTTTACGCTTGCCCTTGATACGGTCCAGCTTGGCAATCTGAACCGACATGACACGCTGCTGCTCCAGGCTGCGTACTTGATGCAACAGTGATCTGTTTCTGGGTTCGTAAGAGAGTGCCTTGAGTAGGGCGTTTCGTGCAGCGTTTACGTTTCCCGCGTGTTTGAATTTGTTAGCCAGCTTCTCGAAATGCTTTGACTTTTTCTTTGTTTCCTCTGTCAGCGCCGCAAGCTTGTTTTTAAACGTAGTACTTCGTGGATCAATCGTATTCAAAACCTGATATTGCACCAAGGCATCGTAGAGGCGGTGCTGCTGAATCAGCTCTTCGGCATGCTGGATACGCGCCTCCAAATCGGCTCGTTGTAGTACTTTTTCCTGATTGGGCAGATACGGCGTGTTTCCACACGAAGCTAAAACCATGAGAAAAGGAGCTAAACAAAAATAGGATATAATATTTTTCATTCGGAAGAAGCAATATCTCGTGAAGTAGTAAGTTCCTGGGCAAATTGCTTCAGGGTGTGATCACCAAAAATCATTGTTCTCTTCAGCATATAGGGGTAGCTAAAGGAGCTATTGACGCCGGGAATTACCGTTACGCCCAAGCTATATTTTTTTGCCTTCAGTTCACCAATTACTTCTTCGTTTGTGTCGCCGTAGGGATAGGCGAAGGTATGCAATGGGGCTTTGATTTTTTGAGTAATGTGCCCGCCAGGAACACTCACTTCTTCGCGAACCCGAACTTTATAATCAGTGCTGGATTCATTGGTTTTCTGGATTGCCATATTGGGATGACTCTTGGAGTGCGGCTGCATATCTATCAGGCCAGAGTTGTACATGGACTTTATCTGATCCCATTTCAAGGCGTCACGGGCACCCATAAAATCCGTGTAAAGAAAAACGGTGGCAGGAAAATTGTATTTTTTTAATATGGGGTAGGCAACCGTGTACGTGGAGCGATAACCATCGTCTATGGTGATAACAACAGATTTCTGAGGAACCCGTTTGCCCTTTTCAATAAAATCTACAAATTGTTTTAGCGAGATTACCTCGTAGCCATTGTCGTACAAGTATTTCATCTGTTCCTGAAAATTCTTCTCGGAAACTGAGAGTTTAATATGGCCTTTGCCGAAACGGTGATAGCACAAGATGGGAACGGTCTGATAGCTATCAGAATAGATCGCGCTTGGATAGGGGTCGACCAGGGGAATGACGATTTCGTCGTTGTGGTGGACTTCGGAAATATTGTTAAATTCCGCAATCCGCCAGGCATCACTTTCCTGGCCATAGTACTCCTCAGCCAGAGATTCCAGACTGTCTTGCCAGCCAGCAATTACGACGACATAGTCTTTGCCTTTTACGCTAACACGCTCCTCGGGTAATAGGTGTAGCGCTTTGAGTACAGTGCAGCCCTGCACTGCCAGAACAAAAAAGCCTATTGCTATAAGGTGAAAAAAGCTATGCAGCGTCGCGGTTTTGCGTCGCGCGATGTTCATCTCTATCTTGCAGTTCCTCTGCCATATTGTCGAAGGAGTTAAATAGAACTCCTATTTCGTCCCTACGATTTTGAGCGATACGATAGGAAAACTGTCCGCTGGATATTTCCTTCATAGCTTTGTTCAAAGTGCTCAACGGGGAGGCGATCAGTTTACCCATAATAAAGGCGACAACCACCACCGCGACTATTGTCATGAGCATGAGAACGCCCAACATCACTACCATTTGATTGGCGACAGTCTCCAAGGGTTCCTTAGGAAGCCCTAAGTGGGCGCGGCCGATTTCTTTGTCTGTAAACAATATGGGCGTTTCAAACCGCAATACAGGCTTTTCACTACTAGTATGTTCTGAAATGGAAACGCCGGGAACATTGGTGAGCGGCGTGTCATTTTCAGGTGCCTTATAGCTCTGGTCTATTTGATCAGACCGGTTACTACCACGGATAATCCCATTGTGGTCTACGATAACCAGGTATTCGAAATCCTGCCGTTGAATCGCGTCCTGTACGAAAAGTTCTATGGAGGCCCAGTCTTCGCTTAGGACGGCTTCTGCGCTTTCTCCGGCAACAAACTTAACCAGCGCACTGCCATAATTCAAAACCTGATCGCGCATCGCCACATATTGTTTTTGATACAAGTAAGAGCCAACCAAAATCATGGTGACACTCACGGCAGCGGCCATGATCAGAGACCACTTGATCTGAATAGGTATGATGCGTGGTTGTGATTTGGCCTCTTCGCGTTCTTCAATATCGCTGTGTACTCGTTTTAAGGCATGAGCCAATTCGGTACCTGTTTGAAAGCGTTTTTCGGGTTGCTTCTTAAGGAGCTTGTCCACCACCTGTTTCAGAGCGCCCGGTAAATCAGGGGCCAAATTGCCGATCGGTTCCGGCTCTTCAGTGGCGATCTGAAGTAACAGTGTAGCCAGGGTTTCAGCTGCAAAGGGGCGCTTGCCGCTTAACAGCTGATAAAGAATGACACCCACTGAAAACAGGTCGGACCGAGCGTCAGCCTGTTGCCCCATCACTTGCTCCGGCGACATATATTGCGGCGTGCCCAGCACTTCACCCATCTGGGTCTGTTGTGTCACTTCCACCGTTTCCATGCGGGCAATACCAAAGTCTGTGATTTTGGCTGTTCCGGAATCTTGATCAATGATTATATTACTGGGTTTGATGTCCCTGTGGATAATGCCTTTCTCATGCGCGTAGGCCAGGGCGGTTGCCAGTTGTGTACCCATTTGTAACACATCTTTCACGTCGAACTGGCCATGCTCTTTCATCAGCTCATTCAGCGGCTGGCCATTGAGGAGTTCCATGGCGATGTAAGGAGTATCTTCTATCTCACCCACATCATACACAGTGACTATATTGGGGTGAGAAAGAAGGCCTACCGCTTTTGCCTCTCTTAGAAAACGGGTTCTGTATTCTTCGTCAATACAGCGTTCGGGTCTCAGAACCTTGATCGCCAGGGTCCGATCGATTTTGGGGTCGTAAGCACGGTAGACCGTTGCCATTGCACCCTGTCCCAGGGTATCCAAGATCTGATAACGACCGATTTGCTGCATTATGTGTCCTCACCTGTGTAGCACAGTTGCTGCTACTTGCCTTTAAAAATGGATTTAAGTAAATCGAGTTTTGATGGTTTGTGTTGCGGACCGAGAAAATCCTGATGACTGCTCACTGCATCGCCGGTAGTCTCCAGTTCCAATTCTTCCTCTTCGAGATTCTCGTCCACAAGTTCAGTAAATCTTCCCGTGCCCAGATAACTCAATTGGGGACCTGCGTGTCCGAAGCGAATCACGTCTCCGTTGTTTAGCGGGGTATCTTGCTGAATGACGCGTTGGTTTAACAAGGTGGCATGACTGCCGCTCAAGTCCCGCAAAAAATACTGGTTTTGAGCAAAGTAGACTTCTGCGTGCACATTCACTACTTCGGGGTGTTGAATGACAAAATCGTTTCGCTCATTTCGGCCGAACTTGACACTGGCTTGCTTTAGCGAGCGAATCTGCACGCCATATTGAATAGTAAAAGGCGCGTTTTCAGGGGCTATGCCGGGTGTGAACCCTGGCGTTTGGCCCATTCCACCCATTCCGGGTATCGGCGGCGGGGGTACGAAGGGTCGCGGGTTTGTTCCCATGGCCGGAGGAGGGGGCGGTGGCCGATAGGCGGGCGGCGGTGCCATGTGCTGTGGGGGAGGCGAGTATGCCGCTTGTTGCGGGGGTGGAGGTGGGTATCCACCGGGTATTGATGCTCCCATATTGGCCGGAGCCATGGTCGCCTTTTTGTTAATGGTGGATAAGAAGCTTATCTTGGGCCCATTTTCGGCGATCATGATGACATCTCCCTGCTTTAGGAAGGTCTCCGTAACTGGCTTGCCATTCATAAAACAACCGTTGGCTCCACGGCTTATAAGACGAAAACGATTGCCGTCGCGCACGATTTCGGCATGAACACGGGAAATGGTGCGCTGATCCTTGGGGAAGACAACCGTGCACTTGGGATCACGACCTATCGTAATCTGATCCAGATTGGATTCGTCGATCTGACCCTTTCGAGGGCCATCGATATGCACGATCTGCACAGTGATTTCCGGAGTCATACCATCCCTTTATACTTTTATTGTTCTAATTTCAATCTATTGCGACCGTTCCACCAGTTATTGCTCGAACCTTGTAGGGTAGAGTGCTGATTTGTTAGGCGGAGTTATTCTATTATAACCAAAACTCTGAGGGACTCTAGTGTTTCTTGAGACCAGTTCCATCGTGTTGGGTAGTGAATTGCGATTTGTGGTCCCCCTGTTTTCCGCTACAATCCCAAACACTCATAGCGCTCCCTAAGGTATTGCAGTTATGCTCCAATCGCCACTCCCTCAAGAAATGCACACAATTCGCGACTGTATCCGCTGGTCCATCAGCCAGATGAGTAAGGCCGAGGTATTCTTTGGGCATGGATATGCCGATGCGCTGGACGAGTCCACGGCACTAGTCCTCCATTCCTTGGCTCTTCCCCACGATTTGCCTGGCCATTTCATGGATGCCGCAGTAAGCAGTGAAGAAAAGCAGCGTATCGCCAAGCTGCTGCACCAGCGCACTCAGGATCGTATGCCTTTGTCTTACATCACCCATGAGTCCTGGTTTGCCGGTTTATGTTTTTTTGTCGACCAGCGCGTGCTGATCCCCCGCTCTCCCATTGGAGAACTGATTGAGTCTGGGTTTGAAGGTTTGTTCGATATTGAGCCTTTATCCATTTTGGACTTGTGCACGGGCAGTGGCTGCATTGCAATTGCCTGCGCGGATGCATTCCCACAGGCCGAGGTGGATGCCGTCGATCTTTCCGAAGATGCGTTGGCGGTGGCAGATAAGAATCGACAGGAACTGGGTTTTGAAGACCAGGTGGAATTGATTCGGTCAGACTTGTTCAGCGCGCTGGAAGGTCGTAGCTACGACTTGATCGTCTCCAACCCGCCCTATGTGGACCAGTACGAAATGGATTCCATGCCTGACGAGTTCCACCATGAACCCCGGCTTGGTTTGACCGCCGGTGATGACGGCCTGGATCTGGTCCATCGCATTCTGGCTGAAGCCGCAGACTACCTCAACCCTGGAGGGGTGCTGATCTGCGAAGTGGGTGTGAGTGACCAGGCGCTGATTGCCGCCTATCCGGATGTGCCCTTTACCTGGATCGAATTCCAGCGTGGTGGGGGCGGGGTGTTTATGCTGACGAAAGAGCAGCTTGCCGAGATCGGTGGGGAGTAATGGGGTAGTGGTATTTCAGATTTCAGGGTCGGACCTTGATATTTATTTATAGATTTCAGGGTCGGACCTTAATATTTATTTATAACCATCTGATATTAAACGAAATATGTAGTCAAAAAAGCATGAAAAATCGTCTTACACATGCTGTTTTTTGACTACATTCGTCGCTTTAAGAACTAACAAACGTTTGACGCAAAGCGGCGTTTTTTACGCTAAAACAGGGCGTTTAAGCAGCTAAGCGTTCCAATGTGGGGGGAAATAATTGTTATAAAACTGTAAGTTAACCTTGCTTGTCGTGGTCCGACCCTATTGGATCCTATTGGATCATTTGACGGACGTTTATCGAGATAGGTGAGTGAACCCGCCAAATCGCGTATAATCCACGGATTCCCTGGTTTTTCCCTAGAAGGTTCATGGACTTATGTCAGGTAACTCTTACGGTCGCTTATTCTCACTCACCACCTTTGGCGAGAGCCACGGTTCGGCCTTGGGAGGCATCATCGACGGCTGTCCACCCGGTATACCCCTTAATGAAGAAGACCTGCAGGGCGATCTGAACCGACGTAAACCCGGAACCTCACGCCACACCACCCAGCGTAGGGAAGACGATAAGGTAAAAATCCTCTCTGGTGTGTTTGAAGGCAAGACCACAGGCACGCCCATCGGCCTGATTATCGAAAACACCGATCAGCGATCCAAAGATTACTCCAACATCAAGAGCCAGTTTCGTCCCGGCCATGCGGACTACAGCTATCAACAAAAGTATGGTGTACGGGACTATCGCGGCGGCGGTCGTTCCTCGGCGCGGGAAACTGCCATACGTGTGGCCGGCGGCGCCATTGCCAAAAAGTTTTTGGCCCAACGTTATGGTATCGAGATCAAGGGCTATCTTTCTCAACTGGGACCCAACAAGCCGAGCGAGTTTCACTGGGACCATGTGGGAGACAACCCCTTCTTTTGGCCCAACGAAAAACAAGTCCCTGAATTGGAAAAATACATGGACGCACTGCGCAAGTCCGGTGACTCTATCGGCGCCAAGGTCAGCGTGATTGCTACCGGTGTTCCGCCCGGTTGGGGCGAGCCCATTTTCGATAGACTGGATGCGGAGATCGCCCACGCCATGATGAGCATCAACGCCGTTAAAGGTGTGGAGATCGGTGCAGGCTTCAAATCGGTGGAACAGAAAGGCACTGAACATCGCGACGAAATGACACCCGAAGGTTTTCTCTCCAATAACGCCGGTGGTGTATTGGGTGGAATCTCCAGCGGACAAGACATTGAAGTGCATATCGCGCTTAAACCCACTTCCAGTCTGCGTCTCCCTGCCAAGGGCATAGATGTGGACGGCAATCCAATCGAAGTTATTACCACAGGCCGACACGATCCTTGTGTGGGCATTCGTGCCACGCCCATCGCCGAGGCCATGCTGGCTCTGGTGTTGGCGGATCACTGTCTGCGTCATCGTGGGCAGAATGCCGACGTACGCAGTGGTACACCGGTAATCCCGGCACACGCCCCGAGTGAGTAATGCGCAAGCGCCTTATTGGCGATTGTCTGGCTTTTATCTCTTCTACTTCGCCAGCATCGGCGCGCTCATGCCCTATTGGGGACTGTATCTCAAGTCCCTCGGATTTTCTGTACTCGAAATCAGTCAACTTATAGCCATACTTCTTGCCACCAAGATCGTCGCGCCCAATATCTGGGGTTGGATCGCCGATCACCGCGGTGTGCGCATGCCTATCATTCGTTTTGCCTCTATCGCTTCACTCATTGCCTATACCGCTGTGTTTTGGGTGCAAGGCTTTTGGACCATGGCCTTGATGATGTTTACCTTCAGCTTTTTCTGGAATGCGAATCTGCCGCAGTTCGAAGCCACCACATTAAGCCACTTGGGTGAGAAGTCGCAGCGCTATAGCGTGATACGGCTTTGGGGTTCCGTGGGCTTTGTGCTCACGGTGATACTCATCGGGCGTTTAATGGAGGACTATGGCGCGCAAGTCTTGCCGCCCACTATATTGATTTTGTTGAGCGGCATTTTTCTTTTTAGTCTGTTTACGCCAGAGGCCCATGAAGAACATCATCATCAGACCGCACCACGCTTGAAAGACACGCTCAAGCGTAAAGAAGTGATCACTCTGTTGGTGGTATGTTTTTTGTTGCAGGCCAGTCACGGTGTCTATTATGCCTTTTATTCTATTTTTCTGGAGGGGGCGGGATATAGTCGTTCCCTCATTGGAAACCTGTGGGCACTTGGGGTGATCGCGGAAATCGTCTTGTTTGTTTTTATGCATAGACTGTTTCAGCGCTGGTCCGCCAAGACATTACTGGTGCTGGCCCTGTTTCTCACCGCCATACGCTGGTGGATGATAGGCAATTTTGTTAACGACCATAGCGTCATCATTTTTGCGCAACTGCTGCACGCCGCCAGTTTTGGTCTGGTGCATTCGGTATCGATTTATTATTTGCGAGACTTCTTCCCGGGCCGTCTACAAGGGAGAGGACAAGCCCTGTATTCCAGCCTCAGTTTCGGCGCCGGTGGGGCAGTTGGAACCCTCTATGGCGGCTATGTGTGGGATATGGGCGGTGGTTATTTTGCGTTCAATGTGTCGGTGGTGGTGGCACTAGTTGCCCTGTCTATCGCCATCTGGGGCCTGCCCGGCAAACGCAAGCCGAAGGTGTATTGAAACTCGGCGGGAGCTGTGGTTAACTATGCCTCAAATTAAAATGGGTCGTTAGCTCAGTTGGTAGAGCAGCGGACTCTTAATCCGCGGGTCACAGGTTCGATCCCTGTACGGCCTACCATTTTTTTTCGGTAATTCAGTGGTTGTGCACGAAAGCATAATGTGGCCACTTTGGCCAGTTTATGCTAACAGTAAAGCATAGATTGGCCAATAGACCCACGTTAAATCATTCAAGCATATAATAAGACCTTTCTTTTTTCATATTTTTTCGGCGTGGTTTTGCTTGAAGGTTGTTTGATCAAAGCCCCGCAATCAGAAATCAATCGGCCTGAGTTCAATCTAGAAACGATTTAACTTATTGATAAAGACGCGACTTCTGACGATACAGTTATACCTAAACGTCGGGCTGGCATTATGTGCTCTAACAAATTCAATAAATTGCATCTAATTCGACTTGTTCTTATAACCATTCTGGTCCTACTTGTAAGTAGCATCGCCATCAACGCCGACGAATCCCGCAAAATCATCCCTGGTGTTCAAATTGGCCTGATAAAACCTGAAACATCTCCAGAGGATGTTGAAAATTTGTATGCAGAACCCTATTACGTAAGGCGTAATACTGGACCTATTTTGCGCTACGACATATACACGTTGGAAGAACGATTCGCAAGAGCATTCAATTTATTTGGACGAAGTGCGTTTAATATTAAATTTGCTCTATTAGTGAAGGAAAATAGAGATGAGAGCGAAGAAATAAGATTTGTTCACCACCCAGATCAGCCGAATTCACTAGAATATTTTGAGATTACGGACTGGGGAGAAGACTGGAGCGTAGAACCTAAGCTAAAGCCATTGATGACTGTAGAAGAACTAGAGCATATCAATCAATCACAATTTAGGATTAAATGGGCTAGTCAAGAAAAAAACGACTACGGAACAACTGGGGAGTTCGGGGAGATTGTTTCATGGGAAAGCGGAGTGTTAAGCAAACATGCAGACTATATAAAAAACTATGTTCGGTTGCGACTGCGTGGGAAAATTGATTATCAATGCGATTTATCTGGAAGGGAAACGCTATCTAATTTTGGTCTTTTCGCTGATGCGGAACTGGAGGTCTATTTACGGATACTGGTGCCTGGAATAGGTCAACCTATTTCAAAGGAGCTGCAGGGAACTATAAAGGAATTACCCAAAGCAAGTGTTGAAGAGAAAGCTTGGGAAGTGCTAGCGTGGGGTGATGAAAAAGAATTGGAACAACTTATAAAAACCGGGTTTAATTTTAACGAACCCATTCGATCACAAATTCCGCTAATACGCGCCCTTCGATATGAAAATGTAAAAGTCGCACTCCTATTGCTAAATAAGAGGGTCAAATCAAATGTTCGTTCTCCTGATAGTACATTAGTTACTCCTCTCATGTATGCGTCTGAAAAGCATTCTCTCCACTCAGTTTTTAATCATCTCCTAAAGAAAAGTGACAATATAGGCGCGAAGGACGCAAGGGGAAAGACTGCGCTGCACTACGCTGTTTCAGGTTGCAATTTGGAGGCAGTCAGGAAACTAATTGACCACAAAGCAAACATTAATGCTACAGACAAAGACGGAAAAACCCCCTTGGTATATGCCATTGAGGATAACAAAAAAGAAGTTTTCAATACCATTGTAAAAGCTAAAGCAAATATTGATATTCAAGACAAGGACGGGAAAACGGCGTTGATGTTTGCCACCGAGTATTGGTCAGAAAACTATACTTCCGACCTACTTACATCAGGTGCAAAGACCGATGTTCAAGATAGTCTGGGAAACACTGCCTTACACTATGCATTCAATCAACGCAATTTTAATTTAGTGGAACAGTTAATAAGTGCCGGAGCAAACCCAGATATCCCAAATAACAAAAGCGTAACGCCTCGAATGCTTGTTGAGAAAATTGTGAGTCCCAAGCTGAAAAAGAGAATTCACAATTTTATTGATAAAAAAACCAATTGACCATCGAAATGTTAGGTAAGAGTCTTCAAACATAAAGTAAACAATTGAGTGGCTACCCTAGCGTCAGGTAGTGTTCATAATTTTGTGTCAGTCCTTTAGACTATACCGAAAGGAGACGACACATGACAGATACGATCAAATTCGACATGGAAGCCGCCATCAATGCC
>Ga0224501_10000683_pt1 | contig 26317 bp, 18 predicted proteins | sample SF_Oct11_sed_USG_4_FD_169105 | JGI IMG/M metagenome (GOLD analysis project Ga0224501, IMG submission 169105) | Sediment microbial communities from San Francisco Bay, California, United States - SF_Oct11_sed_USGS_8_1 | ecosystem: Environmental > Aquatic > Marine > Sediment | place: USA... | reverse complement strand
CCGCCGGGTCACTTCGTCCAGGATCTCGGCGAAGGCCTTGAGCGCCTGGTCCCCGGCCTGATGTCCGTGGTCGTCGTTGTACGCCTTGAACCGGTCCAGGTCGAAGAGGACCACGGACAGAGCACGGCCCCGCTGGGCGGCCGCGAATTCGCTCTCCAGGAAGAGCCGCGCGTGCCGACGGTTGGGGAGCCGGGTGAGGAGGTCCGTGAACGCCATGTCCTCGACCTCGGCGCGATCACGGTGGAGCCGCTCGGCCAGTGCCCCGATGCCCAGGGAGATCCCGACGTACGCGGCCACCACCCCGAGGATCGTGTCGGGTACGCTCAGTCCGAGCCACGCCACCAGCGCCTGGGTCAGAGACAGCGTGGCCATCCCGAGGGCCAGCGCCGTGGCCGCTCCCTTCCATCCCTTGTAGTAGGCCAGGAGGAACCCCGGAACCAGCGCGAGGAGCCACAACAGAGCGCCGTACTCGCCGAGCTGTTCCGGGACCGTCAGAGCGGCGCCCACGGGGATCGCCAGCGTCAGGATCGACAGGGCGAGACCCCGCACGGGAACCGCCTGGCTGTACTGGGTGGGCTGCGTTGGATCCATAGGGAGACAAGCTGTACAGGTCGGGGACGAGTTGCAAGGTCCTCACCCGCGTCGTGGCACGCCGTAAGCTTCACCGGAGCAACGTGATGCGTAGAGGAACCGCTGGACGGGAAGCGGCACGGGCCATACACTAGCCCGTCCGGTCGATGAGTACACCAAGCGCGCCCGTGGGTCCGCCACGCGGCGCCCGAGACGGAGTCGGGGGAATGGTGCAGTGCGTTCGCGGAAGGCGGGTCGGAATGGCCGCTCTCCTGATGCTCGTGGGGCTTCAGGCGTGTGGGACGCGGGGGGACCCTTCACGCGCCGGGTCCCCGGAGGAGCTTCGCGATACGCTGGCCGCGGTGGCGCAGGCGAGTGGCGCCGAGGTGGGGCTGTACTACCGGGACCTCCAGGGGGGAGATTCGCTTCTCCTTTCCCCCGACGTGCGGATGCATGCGGCGAGCACCATGAAGGTGCCCGTGATGATGCGCCTCTTCCTGGACGACGATGAGGGGGTCCGTTCGCTGGACGAGCCGCTGGAGGTGACCACGGTGTTCCGATCCATCGTGGATGGTAGCCCCTTCGAACTCGACCCGGGCACGGACTCGGACTCGACGCTCTACGCCCGGGTGGGCGAGTCGGTCTCCGCGCGGGAACTCATCGGGCTCATGATCACCCGGTCCAGCAACCTCGCCACCAACATCCTCATCCAGACGGCGGACGCCGGCAGGGTGACCGCCCTGCTCCGGGAGCTGGGGGCGGATTCGATGGAGGTTCTCCGCGGCGTGGAGGACCTGAAGGCGTTCGAACGAGGGCTGTCCAACACGACCACCGCGCGGGATCTCGGCGTGGTCATGGCCACGGTGGCCGAGGGGCCACGGTTCTCGGAGGAGTCGCGGGAGGAGATGCTCACCATCCTCGAACGGCAACACTTCCGGGCGAACATCCCGGCGGGGATCCCCCCTGGGGTCCACGTCGCCAACAAGACGGGATGGATCACGGGAATCAATCACGACGCCGCGGTCGTGTTCCCCCCCGAGGATCCACCCTACGTCCTCGTGATCCTGATCCGGGGACACCCCGGAGAGGACCAGGGCGAATCGCTGGCTGCCGAGCTTTCCCGGATCGTGTGGGAATATCATACCCGAGTTCCCTGACCTCTCCAGGGAAAGGCTCTCTCATGATGATGCGTCGCCGCCCCGCCGGGGCAGCCGTCCTCTCCATTCTGATGGTCCTCCTGGGCTCCGCGGCGCCGTCTCGGGCCCAGTCGGTGGACCCGGCCCTTCTCGGTGCCGTCCAGGCCCGCAACATCGGTCCGGCGGGGATGAGCGGGAGGATCGCGTCCATCGACGTCCTGGCCTCCGACCCCACGGTCATCTGGGTCGGCGCCGCCACGGGAGGCGTATGGAAGTCCACCGACGGAGGGGGAAGCTGGACGCCGGTGTTCGACCGGGAACGGGTGAGCGGAATCGGCGCGGTCGCCATCAACCAGAGCCGTCCGGATATCGTCTGGGTAGGCACGGGAGAGGGGAATCCCAGGAATTCGGCCGGCGTGGGGGCCGGGATCTATCGGACGGTGGACGGGGGAGACACGTGGTCCTTCCTGGGCTTGGGGGCGTCGGAGCGCATCCATCGCATCGTCCTGCACCCCACCGATCCCGAAGTGGCGCTGGTGGGGGTGATGGGGCCCGCGTGGAGCGACGGAGACGAACGGGGGGTCTACCGTACCCGTGACGGAGGCGCCACCTGGGAGCGCGTCCTCTTCGTGAATCCGCGTACCGGGGTCAGCGACCTGGTCATGGATCCCTCGAACCCGAACAAGCTGTTCGCCGGGATGTGGGAATTCAGGCGCGAGCCCTGGTTCTTCACCTCCGGGGGTGGGGGAAGTGGGCTGTACGTGACCTACGACGGGGGGACGACCTGGTCCCGGTACGGTGTGGCGGACGGACTTCCGGCGGGGGAACTCGGCCGCATCGGACTCGCGGTGGCAGGGCGAGGTTCGGGCTGGGTCTACGCCCTGGTGGAGGCGGAGCGGAGCGCCCTGCTTCGCTCCGTGGACGGTGGCCGCACCTGGGAGACGGTCAACGACGAGCCCGGAGTGGCCAACCGCCCGTTCTACTATGCCGACATCTTCGTGGACCCGGAGAACGAACTCCGTGTCTACAACCTCAACTCGCGGCTCCTCGTCAGCGAAGACGGGGGACGGTCGTTCACGGCCATGCCCAACGACGTCCACTCCGACTTCCACGCCCTGTGGATCGACCCGTCGGACCCGCGCCATCTCATGGTGGGAACGGACGGCGGCGTGTACGTGAGCCGCGACCGCGCGCGGCACTGGCGCTTCGTGGACAACCTCCCCGTGGGACAGTTCTACCACGTCTCCGTGGACATGGAAGTCCCCTACAACATCTTCGGGGGGATGCAGGACAACGGATCCTGGCGTGGCCCCTCCGACGTCTGGTCCGTGGGTGGAATCCGGAACTTCCACTGGAGGGAGGTCGCGTTCGGCGACGGCTTCAACACGCTCATCGACCCGCGCGACCCCGACCGCGGGTACGCGATGTCCCAGGGAGGGAACCTGGTGCGCTTCGACGTGAGGACCGGCGAACGCAAGAGCATCCGTCCCTGGGCGCCCGACGACGCGGAACTCCGATTCAACTGGAACGCCGCCATCGCCCTGGACCCCTTCGCGGTGGGCACGGTCTACTACGGAAGCCAGTTCGTTCACCGGACCACCGACGCCGGGCAGACGTGGGAGATCATCAGCCCCGATCTCACCACCGACGATCCCGCCAAGCAGCGTCAGGACGAATCGGGTGGATTGACCCGCGACGCCACCGGGGCGGAGAACCACACCACCCTGCTCACCATCGCGCCCAGCCCGATTCAGAAGGAACTGATCTGGACGGGAAGTGATGACGGGAAGGTCCACCTGGCACGGGCCGGCGGGGGCACCTGGGAGGATCTGACCGGCCGGATCCGCGGCGTGCCCGAGGCCACCTGGATTCCCCACATCGAAGCGTCCAAGCACGACCCGCGCACGGCGTACGTGGTCTTCGACGATCACCGCCGGGGCAACTGGTCGCCGTACCTGTATCGCACCGAGGACGGGGGATCCACCTGGAAGAACGTCGCCCAAGGGACGGCCATCGACGGGTTCCTGCACACCGTCGAAGAGGACCCCGTCACCCCGAATCTCCTGTTCGCCGGAGGGGAGTTCGGATTGTGGGTATCGCTGAACAGGGGAGGGGAATGGTTCAAGTGGACGCACGGATTTCCCACCGCCCCGGTGCGATCCCTCGTGGTGCACCCCCGGGATCACGACCTGGTGGTGGGTACGCACGGACGGGCGCTCTGGATCCTGGACGACATCCGACCTCTGCGTGCTCTGGCGGCGGACCCGTCGCTGGGGGCGAAGGCCCTCCACCTCTTCTCTCCCCCGGTGGCGTACGTCCACACCACCGCGGCCATGGACGGATACCACTTCCCGGGCCACGACGCCTTTTCGGGAGAAGCGCGCGCCACGGGTGCCCTCCTCACCTACTGGGTGGGGGGAATGGCCCCCGGAGGCGGTGAGGTCACGCTCGAAATCCTGGCCGAAGACGGCCGCCTGGTCCGAACCATGACCGCGCCGACCGGGCCCGGCCTCCAACGGGTCGCCTGGGACCTCCGCGAAGACCTCCCTGCCGGGGTGTCCGTGGAGGACGCGGGTGGCCGCGGCGCCCCTCGGGGACCCGAGGTTCTGCCCGGAAGCTACACGATCCGGGCGACCGGTCCCGGCGGCTCGTCCGAGGCCACCCTGGCCGTGCTCCCCGATCCGCGCGTGGAGGTTCCTGATGCGGAGCGCCGGGAGAAATACGAGGCGGTGGTGGCCGGGCTGCGCCTGGTGAGCCGCCTCTCGGCACTGGAACGCACGTCCCGGGAGGTCGAGGAGGGGATCGGACGGATTCTCGCGTCACTGGACGCCCAAGAGGGCCAGCGGGAGGCGATGGGACGGGTCCGTGACCAGGCCAGCGCGTTGGAGAGGCGCCTCCGCGTGGTCTCCGACTTCTCGTCGGCCAGCCGGCATCGGCGGGCGGTGTCCGGTCTGTCCACTTCGTACGACCGCCCCACCGAGGGTCAGCGGCTGGACCTGCAACGGATGGACGAGGCACTGTCGCGCCTGGAGTCCCTCATGAACGGGTTCCTGAGTCTGGATGTCGCGGACTTCAGGGCTCTGGTCCGTGAACATGGATTCGGCGACTTTCCCCGGCCCCCGCTGGTGGGCCTCCCCTGAGATCCCGTAACAACCAACGCGAAGGAAGGATCATGCGGATCGTAGCAGTGCTTTCGACGGCGTTCCTGATGGCGTCCGGCGCGGGAGCCCAGGAGACCGAAGGGCTCTTCGAGGCCATGGCCGCCCGTTCGGTGGGCCCTGCCGGGATGAGCGGACGGGTTACCGCGGTGGACGTGTCCCTCCAGGACCGCAACATCGTGTTCGTGGGTGGCGCCACCGGAGGGCTGTTCCGGTCCACGGATGGTGGGATCACCTGGGATCCGGTGTTCGATGACCAACCCGCGGCCGGGATCGGGGCGGTGGCCATCTTCCAGCCCAACCCGGACATCGTCTGGGCCGGCACCGGTGAGGGAAACCCCCGCAACAGCGCCGGCGTGGGCCGGGGCCTCTTCCGCTCGCTGGACGGGGGGGACACCTGGACGGCGATGGGATTGGAGGGGTCGGAGCGCATCCACCGCATCGTGACGCACCCCACCGACCCGGACGTGGTCCATGTGGGGGTGATGGGCCCCGCCTGGTCCGACGGCGAGGAGCGTGGCGTCTACCGTACTCGCGACGGGGGCGCGAACTGGGAACGTGTGCTGTGGCGCAACGAGCGAACGGGCGTCGCCGACCTCGTCATGGACCCCACCAACCCGGACAAGCTCTTCGCTGCCCTGTGGGAGTTCCGGAGGGAGCCGTGGTTCTTCACTTCCGGGGGGCCGGGATCCGGGCTGTTCGTCACGTACGACGGAGGGGACACCTGGACCGAATTGACCGAGGAGGACGGACTCCCCGCCGGTGACCTCGGACGTATCGGCCTCGCCGTCGCCCGCAACGATCCGGACGTGGTGTATGCCCTGGTGGAGGCCACCCGCAGCGCCCTCCTCCGTTCCGATGACGGGGGGCGCAGCTTCCGGACCCTCTCCGATGCACCCGGGGTGGCGCCGCGCCCCTTCTACTACGCAGACCTGCGCGTGGACCCCAACAACGAGAATCGTCTCTACTCGCTCCACTCCTCCCTCCAGGTGTCGGAAGACCAGGGGCGGTCCTGGCGGACCGTGGTTTCGTCGGGGATCATCCACGGAGACGTCCACGAGCTCTGGATCGACCCCGAGGACTCTCGGCGGATGATCATCGGCAACGACGGCGGGATCGCCTTCACCCATGATCGCGGGGAGCACTGGCGGTTCGTGGAGAACCTCACCCTGGCCCAGTTCTATCACGTCACGGTGGACAACGCCGTTCCCTTCAACGTGTACGGCGGCCTGCAGGACAACGGTTCCTGGTACGGGCCCAGCACCGTGTGGGAGTCCAAGGGGATCCTCAACGCCCATTGGCGTCGGGTGGGTGGTGGAGACGGATTCTCCGTGATGAGCGACTTCTCGGACTCCCGGTACGGCTATTCGATGTCCCAGGAGGGGAATCTCCAGCGCTTCGACCGGGTGACCGGCTACCGCCGGTCCATCCAGCCGGTGCATCCCGAAGGCACCCGGTTGCGGTTCAACTGGAACGCCGGTTTGACCTTCGATCCCCACGATTCCACCACGATCTACCTGGGGAGTCAGTTCCTGCATCGGTCACGGGACCACGGGGAGAGCTGGGAGATCATATCGCCCGACCTCACCACCAACGACCCCGCCAAGCAGATGCAGGACCGGAGCGGAGGCCTCACCCTGGATGCCACCGGAGCGGAGAACCACACCACCATCGTCACCATCGCCCCGAGCCTACTCGAGGGCGGATTGATCTGGGTCGGCACCGACGACGGGAAGGTGCAGGTCACGCGGGACGGAGGCGCGACGTGGACCGATGTGACGGGGATGATCCGTGGGATCCCGGCCGGGACATGGGTCCCCGACATCGAGCCGTCACGGCATGATCCGGGCACCGCGTACGCGGTGTTCGAAGATCATCGCCGGGGGAACTGGGAAGCGTACGTCTACCGCACCCGCGACTACGGCGCCACGTGGTCCCGACTCCCCACCGCGGGAGTCGACGCCTTCGCCCACGTCCTCGCCGAAGACCCGGTGGAGCCCAACCTCCTGTTCCTGGGAACCGAGTTCGGGGCCTACTTCAGCACGGATGCCGGAAACTCCTGGACGCGATGGACTTCCGGGGTTCCGGCGGTCCCGGTGAGAGACGCCCTGGTCCATCCCCGTGACGGGGATCTCGTCCTGGCCACCCACGGCCGGGGCATCCTCATCGTCGATGACGTGCGGCCACTCCGGGCGCTCGCGGCGGGGGAAGTCGGACTCACGGATGCCGGTCCCCAGCTCTTCTCTCCCCCTCCCGCCCTCGACGTGGAGATCGACGAGGGGCTCGGGTACCGTTCCACGGGACACGCCATGCAGCAGGGCGCGACCCGCCCGTTCGGCGCCATGATCACCTTCTGGCACCATGAGGCGGGAAGGGTGGAGATGGCCGTGCGCGACGCCGCGGGGACGGTCGTCTACACGACCACGGTCGAGGCGCGCCGGGGGATGAATCGCCTCCAATGGAATCTCCGCCCCGGCGGGAGTGCCGACCCGGTGGAGTTCCCGTCCTACCTCCCCGTACTCCCGGGCGAGTACTCCGTGTCGGCGTCCGCCGGGGAGGTGACCACCGAGGTCACCCTTCGGGTCGCCCCCGATCCGAGAGACGTCCGGACCACCGCGGAGCTCAACGCCCGGTCCCGGGGCGTCCGCCGTGCGGCCCGGGCAGGACAGGCCGTCACGGAGGCTCAACGCGCGCTCCGGGCGGCGATGTCCGGTGTGGCCTCGGTGGTCGAGGCGCTCCCCACCGGTCCGGCCACCGCCGCGTTGCGTTCCGAGGCCAGGGAAGTTCAGGACGCCCTCGCGCTCGCGAGTCGGGAGTTCTTCACCGGTCCGGAGTGCCAGGGGATCTGCGGCGGGGACATCCCGGCGCGGGAGGTGGTCTCCATGGGCCGGTTCCTGGCCGACCTCCGGGGCGCTCCCTCCGCCACCGATCTGATGCGGTTGACCCGGGCGGAGGCCACCGCGGACCGCATCGTGGATCACGTGAACGGGCTCATCGAGGGGCCCCTGGCCGCGCTCGACGCTTCTCTGAAAGCCGGGGGATTCACTCCCCTGGACCGGATCCGCCCCGTGCGGCGAGGCTCCGGGCATGACTGATTCCCTTCGTCCATCCATGATCGCGAGGCAGCTCCCGTGATGCGCAACGTTCTTCTCTGGGCGTCCACGAATTCCTTCATGGCGCGCCGTCTTCCGCGGTTTCGTTTCGTCCAGCGTGCCACCCGCCGCTTCATGCCGGGCGAGGAGCTCCAGGACGCCCTCGGCGAGGCCCTGCGGCTGGAGGACCACGGGATCGTCACCACGGTGACGCTGTTGGGCGAGAACGTCTCCACCGACGCCGAGGCCGACGCCGTGATGGATCATTATCTGGGTGTTCTGGATGCCGTCCGGGCCCAGCGGCTGGACACGGAGATCTCGGTGAAGCTCACGCAGCTGGGGCTCGACCAGGGAAGGGAAGGGCCCGTGGAGAGGCTCTCCCATCTGGCCCGGAAATGTGGCGAGACGGGAATCGTATGGATCGACATCGAGAGCTCGCCGTACGTGGACGCGACGCTGGAGGTCTTCCGTGCGGTGAAGGCGAAGTACGACAACGTGGGGCTTTGCTTGCAGGCGTACCTCTTCCGCACCGCGGACGATCTGGAGGCGCTCCTCCCCCTGCGACCCGCCATCCGCCTGGTGAAGGGCGCCTACATGGAGCCCCCTGAGGTCGCGTTCCCGGCGAAGTCCGACGTGGACGCGAACTTCGTCCGCCTCACCGAGACGCTCCTCCGTGCCCGCAAGGACGGCAGGGCGGGGCGGCCGGTCATCGCGTCCCACGATCCCGCGATGGTCTCAGAGGCCCGGCGCATCGCCGACGAGATCGGGATCGATCCCACGTCGTGGGAGTTCGCCATGCTGTACGGGATCCAGCCGGTGGAGCAGAAGCGTCTGGCGGCCGGGGGATACGGAATGCGGGTCCTGATCAGCTATGGGCGGCATTGGTTCCCATGGTACATGCGACGCCTCGCGGAGCGTCCCGCCAACGTCTGGTTCGTCGTGAAGCAGATGTTCCGGAGGTGACCGACTCCACGGATCGGGATCCGCGCCGGTGGGCCATGCTGGCCCTGGTGGCCACGGCGCTCCTCCTGGGCCTCACCGAGTGGTTCACGGCCTCCGCGGTGGCGGCGGAACTCCGGGTTCGCTGGGACCTCGGCCAGGGACAGGTGTCGTTCCTCACCACCGTCGTCGCGCTCGGGTTCGTGGCGGGAACGGCGGCGGCCGCCGTGCTGAACCTGGCCGACATCCTTCCCTCGCGTTGGTATTTCGCCGGAAGCGCGCTCCTCGCGGCGGCGGCGAACGCAGTCCTCGTGTGGTCCCCCGGGTTCGCGACGGGGGTCGTGCTCCGCTTCCTGACCGGCTTCTTCATCGCGGGGGTCTATCCTCCCGCCATGAAGATGGTCGCGACGTGGTTCCGATCCGCGCGAGGTCTGGCCATCGGCACCGCCGTGGGCGCGCTCACGGTGGGCAAGGCCACTCCCTACCTCCTCAAGGCGTTCCCGGGTGCCGGGTTCCACGCTGTGATCCTTGGCGCCTCCTGCGCCGGAGTGATCGGAAGCCTGCTCGTGGCGGGTTTCTACCATGATGGGCCCCATGCCTTCGAGCGGCGTCCCTTCACCTGGCGTCTGGTGGGTCAGATCGTCGGACACCGGGACACGATGTTGGCCACGGGCGGATACCTGGGGCACATGTGGGAGCTCTACGCCATGTGGACATGGGTCCCCGCCTTCCTTGCGGTGGCGGCCGACCAGGCCGCCGATACCACGGCCCACACCTGGGTGGACCTGGCGTCGTTCGGCGCCATCGCCTGGGGTGGGTTGGGTTGTGTGTGGGGTGGATGGGCGGCCGACCGGATCGGGCGGGGAAGGGTGGTGCGCGGTGCCATGGCGGTGAGTGGCGCGTGCTCCCTGGGGATCGGCCTCCTCCTGGGCGCGCCCTTTCCCGTCGTGGTCGTGGCCACCTGGCTGTGGGGGTTCTTCGTGGTGGCCGACTCCGCCCAGTTCAGCGCCATGGTCACCGAGGTGGCCCCCTCGCACACCGTGGGCACCGCCCTCACGCTCCAGACCTCCCTGGGGTTCCTCCTCACCATGGTGACGATCCAGGGGCTCCCCGTCGTGGTGGACGTGGTGGGATGGCGCTGGGCGTTCGCGGCCCTGGCGGTGGGTCCGGCCGCGGGAATCGCCGCCATCCGTGTGCTGGAAGCACACATGCGGTCCCGGACCGCTCGTCCCTGATTCCGTCCTCCAGGAGGAGGGTCATCCCGGGCGGGGAAACCCGTACCACGCCGCCCCCAGGACCACGAGGAAAGAGGACGCCCACCCGACAACGCTCCGCCCGAAGAGGGGGAGGAGCGTGGTCGGAGCCCGGGGGACGGCGTCCAACCCGAGGGCCCGCGTCACCGATGCCGGGTCCACCCCGGTCCCCACCAGGAGCACGAGGCCGCCCATCATCCCCAGGAGCGCCACCAGTCCCGGCAGGCGGGTGTCCAGCAACGCATCCGCCAGGGAGATGGCCGGCGCCAGGAGCCCGGCCACACCCGCGAAGAGGAGACCGTGCCACGCGGCGAGTCCCGGGTCCACGGGGCGGAGGACGAGGCTCACCAGCACGGCCAACGCCACCAGGGCCATCATGACGAGACATTGGCTCGCCACCTTTCCGACGGCGTAGCGGGCGGGGTTCAGGACGTTCATCCCCAACAGGAGGGGGAGTCGGAGCCGCCGGTCCTCGCCCAGGCGGACTCCCCCTCCCAGGGCGAGCCCCACCAGGATCCCATACCCGAACAGGCCGTCCTCGTCCAGATGGAAGCGGGTCCCGGAGGCGTGGACGATCCCGAAGGCCACTACCCCCAGGCGCCATCCGAACGACCCGAGGGCCCGTCCGGACTCGAAGCGTGCGAAGCGCCGGCAGGATCCCCTCACCGACGGGCTCACGAAGGATTCACGCCGGTGAGGGCCTCACCCAACGCCAACAGGGATCCCGGCACCATCCCTTCGGGGACCGCCTGGTTGGTCGCCACCACCACGACCGACCTTCGGGCGCGCCCGTCCAGAGCGAGCGTCAACTCGCCCTTCGCTTCCGCGGAGAGGTGCTCGAAGGGCTCGTCCAGCACCAGGATGTCCCCTCTGGAGGCCAGGATGCTCCAGAGGACCAGCCGTTTCTCCTCTCCCGTGGAGATGTCGCGGATCCGGGTGCGGGAGTTGAGATGTGGGGGGAGGAGCCCGTCGGGGCCTCCGCCCTCTTTCCTGGGAGCGATGAAGCGGATCCAGTCCCACGCCCGGATCTCCGGAGGGAGGCGCATGTCGGGGTGGTAGTAGCGCCTCACGGGCGCCGGCGAACCCTCCGCCGGCGGGGATATCGCGACGATCCCCTCCGCGGGGCTGCTCACCCCCGCGAGCACCCGGAGGAAGGTGGACTTTCCCGCACCGTTCGGACCCGTCACCCAGTGGATTCCTCCGTTCTCGAAGTCGTGATCCAACCCGCTCACGACGGCGCGCGCCCCCCCTCGCACGAAGAGCCCGCGGGCCCGAAGTGCCCACCCGTTCCATTCGGTCCCGCCGTTCACGGGAGAACGCAGGTGTACCAGTGATCCTGGTCGTCCGCCACGAGGATCCCCCCTCGGCCGCCCCACGCGACCAGGTGCCCGGCGTTCACGGGAAGTCGGATACTCTCGACGAAGGCGAAGTCACCAGCCGTGCGGATCACGATCTTTTCATGGTGGGGGCCTCCGCGCCGTCCAGAGCGACTCAGGAGCAGGAGTTCCCGTCCGTCCTGGGTGGCATCCATGTCGAGGACGGGCGTGAGGATGTCCATGAGCGCATCCCCGTCGAAGGGCGGGGCGGGAAGCCATCCGACGCGGGAGGAGAGACGCTCCGGAACCGGGAGCGCGTGTCGTGTCACTCGCACCAACCCGGTACCGTCGGGAGAGGAGATCGCGTACCCCTCCGGCACCACGAAGCGATGCGCGACGGCCGTCCCGCCCGCCACGGGAGCCATCGCCACCAGGTTGGCCAACGTCCGGAGTTGCCAGGGATCTACGCCTCGCGGTTCCTCCCCCAACTCGGTCACGCCGCCCTGAGCGTCCACGAAGTAGAGGAGCTGATCGGGACCGGCGCCGAGTTGCGTGGAGGCGGTCAGGAATCCGGCTCCGTGTGCTTGCAGCGCGTCCGGCATGAACGGGAGGTCCACCGTACGCGCCAGGGTACCGCCCAGGGTGATGAACTGAAGGCGAGCCAGCGGCCGGTCTGCGAATACCAGGACCGAGTCGCTCGTGAGAGCCACGCCGCGGGGATCGAGGAGGGGAGCGGGCCCCTCCGGGTCATGGGGGATCTCCGCCAGGATGTCGAACGCACGGTCCAGCACGAGGGTCCGGCCACCGGCCCCGTCGACCACCACGAGCGTGTCTCCGAAGGAGCGCATCAGGGACACGTCGGTGTTCGGGGGATGACGGACCTCTTCGCAGGATGCGACGTGCCGGGTGCCTTCGCCGTCGGGGAAATACGCTGGATTCCACGTGTCCCCATCGGGGGCGCAGGCGGCCAACACGGCCAGCAACGGAGTGACGGACGAGCGGATCATGAGCTTCCTTTCTTCGAACGTGTCGGGATGAGGCCCTCACGGGCCTCCGTCAGCCGGGAGTGTCGGGAACTACCAGAACCGGAGCTTGCCCACCGTGCAGCCGAGCCACCCGGCGGCGCACTCCACCGAGGCCATCTCGTCGTACACGGCTTCCAGTTGCACCGCGCTGTTCACGCACAGCATGTAGCTCTGGGTGCAATCGGTGGCCGAAACCCCGCGGGGAACGGCGGCAAGCGTGAGCATCGCCAGAGCGGTACCGGATACGAGCTTCGAAACCTTCTTCATGGGATCCTTCCTTTTCGCAGGTTGAGCCCGTCCGCCACTCCGCAGCTGTCGGGCGCCGTGGGCGCCTCGGAATGGAAGGTGCTCCGGCGGCCGGGAAGAGGGGATGTCTGACTGGGACGACTTCGCGCCGCCTTGACGAATGGCCCTGCAAGCCGCCGATTGGGCCCGCGGACGCCCATCCCCGGATCCGCCCCACGACAACGCCGGAATCACGCCATGCTCCACGTCAGTATCCTGATCGGGCTCATCCTCGGTCTCGGCCTCGGTCTCACGGCGGCGGCCGTTCCGGAGGCGCATGCCATGAAGGATCCCCTCATGGCGCTCGCCAATGGAGTGGCGCCTCTCGGGGTGGCCTTCATGAATGCCATCAACATGGTGGTGGTCCCCCTGGTGATGGCCGTGATCTTCACCGGGATCGCGAAGCTGGGAGACCCGAGAAAGCTGGGGCGGCTCGGAGTCATGACTCTGGCGTTCTTCTGGGGGACCATCCTTCCGGCCATCCTCATCGGGATGGGGGTGATGTGGATCGGGCTCTCCTTCGCTCCGGACATGCCGGTTCCTCCCGTGGAGGCGCGGGAGGTGCCGGAGATCCCGGGAGTGGTGGACTTCCTCGTGAGCCTGATTCCCCGCAACCCGTTCGCGGCGGCCAGCAGTGGCGCGCTCCTCCCGGTGATCGTCTTCACGGCGCTCTTCGCGGCCGCGGCGGGGACGTTGGAGGAAGCGGCGCGGAGCCGCCTGGTGGGGTTCGCCGAGGCGGTGAGCGACGCACTCATCCGGCTGGTCTACTGGATCCTCTGGACGGCTCCCCTGGGGATCATCGGGCTGGCGGCCCCTGCCACGGCCCGCCTCGGGTGGGACTTCCTCGTGGCCCTCGCCGTGCTCATCGTCTGCGTGATCGTGGGGCTCGCGGTGTTCTTCACCGTGGTCTACGTCCCCTTCCTTCGCATCGTGGGAGGGATCGGGCCGGTCCACTTCCTGAAGTCGACCTTCGGCGGGTTCGCCATCGCCTTCAGCACCACCAGCACCGCGGCGGCGCTCCCGGTCATGCTGGAGGAGGCCGACGAGAACCTCCACCTCTCACCCGAGATCGCCGATCTGGTCATCCCCCTGGGGGCCTCGATGTACCGGGCGGGGAGTGCCCTGTTCCAGGGTGCCGCCATCATCTTCCTCGCCGACCTCTACCACGTTCCCATCCCCGCGGCGGCCGTCGGGGGAGCGCTGCTGGCCACCTTCCTGGTGTCGCTCACCGTGGCCCCGGTGCCCAGCTCGGGAGTCATGACCCTCGCGCCCGCCCTGCAGACCGTGGGGATCCCGTTGGAAGGGTTGGCCATCCTCCTCAGCGTCGATCGCATCCCGGACATGTTCCGGAGCGCCACCAACGCTCTGGGGCAGGTCACGACGGCCGTGGTGATGGACCGCCTGGCCACGAAGGACGGAGCTACCGGCGACGGACCTTCCACACCCCCCACGTGAGGACGGGGATCACGTACACGGCGATGAACACGAAGGTGAGCTGCCCGTAGCCCTTGGCGATGAGGTTGATCAGGCCGAAGCGGGAGACCGCCGCTCCGGCCAGGAGGAGGCCGACGCCCACCGCGGGCCGCGCCCACGACGGCGCCGGGCGCGGTTCGCCCTCCACGTCGCCGAAGAGGCGCTCGTTCACGGCGTGGATGAGCCCCGTTCCCGTCTCGATGAGCGTGCCGAAGAGGACGACCTGGAAAACGATCTGGAAGGCACGCGAGCCCAGGATCTCCAGGAGCGTGTTGGCCGGCACCGTGTCGTCGAGGATCCCGGGATACTGCCCCACCATGGCGAAGTAGAAGAGGAGACCGGGAATCATGGCGATGGGCCCCGCCAGCGCCCCCGCCACCAGGCTGTCCGCGCGGGACGTCTGGTGGCGCACGGTCACCAGGACCGCGGGGATCACCGCGAGGTTGTACCCGGCGTAGCGCAACCCCGCCCACGCCCACCCGGACCCCGCGGGCTCCGAGGTCAGGACCGTCTCCATGACGCCGCCGAAACGGTGGAAGCACCACGCGAAGAAGACGAGGTACACCCCATACAGGACCGCGGACCATACCGAGAACACCCGCTCGATGAGTGCGCTCCCACCGAAGACCAGCGCGCCCACGGCCATCATCACCGCGGCCACGCCCACCGCGTACGGGAGTCCGAAGGTCTCCACGGCGATGGAGCCCGACGCGGCCGCCACCACCGCGAGGATCAGGAGGAGGAGCACGACGTAGGCCGCCTCGAAGACCACCCACCCGGGCCCCAGGAGCTCGCGGAAGAAGTGGCGGTAGTCGTGGGCCCGGAACACGCGGGCGAACTCGAAGGTCGCCATGCACACCAGGCTGAAGACCACCATGCTGGCCACCAGGGCGAGGAGGCCGCCCACCGGCCCCTGCGTCAGGAAGAACTCCACCAACTCCCGCCCGGTCCCGTACCCACCCGCGATGACGACGGACTGGAAGACGAACCCGGGGAGGAGGAGGCGCCGGAACCACGAAGCGGATGTATTCATGGCCCGATCATATCCCGCTCTCGTCCGCCTCGCCATCGAGGATCCGGGCCAACAAGGCCCGGTCCACGTTCCCCCCGCTGAGGACCACCACCACCGACCGGCCCCGCTCCACGGGGATCCGCCCCGCGACCAGCGCCGCGACCCCCGCCGCCCCGGCCGGCTCCACGAGCAGCTTCGTCCGCTCGAGGAGCGTCACCAGGGACCGCGCGATTTCACGGTCGGAGACCTGCACCACTCCGCGACAGTGCTCGGCGACGAGGCGATGATTGAGTTCCCCCGCCATGGGCGCCCCCAGGCCGTCCGCGATGGTCGACACGGCGTCGAGGTGCACCGCGTGCCCCTCCGCCAGACTGCGGGACATGGCGTTGGCTCCCTCCGGTTCGACCCCCCAGACCGCCACGTCCGGCCGGAGCGCGCCCCCCGCCGCGGCGATTCCCGAGACCAGCCCTCCGCCTCCCACGGGGACCACGACTGCGCCCACCTCGGGGAGATCCTCCAGGATCTCCAACATCACGCTCCCGTGACCCGCCACCACTTCGGGGTCGTCGAACGGATGCACGAACGTGAGCGCCCGCTCCTCGGCCAGCTCCCGCACCCGGCGGAACGCCGCCGCGGCATCGCCGTGGAGAATCACCTCCGCCCCGTACTCCCGGGAGGCCACCACCTTCGTCGGAGACGCCTTCTCCGGCATCACCACGACCGAGGGAACTCCGGCGGCGCTGGCCGCCCATGCCGTGGCCTGGGCGTGGTTCCCCGCGGAGATGGTGATCACACCCCGTCCTCGGTCCTCGTCCGAGAGCGTCAGGAGACGGTGGAGCGCCCCCCGTACCTTGAAGGCCCCCGTCTTCTGGAGGTTCTCGCACTTCAGGAAGACGGGGACCCCGACACGTTCCGTGAGATACCGCGAGGATACCAGCGGCGTCCTGTGGACCGAGCCCGCGATGAGGGCGCGCGCTTCATGGAATCGGGAAGGTGGGAAGACGTCGTCCACGATGGGTTCCGGGGAGGAGGTAGGTCCAGGAAGGGGATCATCATGAGGCGACGACCAGGGTCTCGCCACCCCTGCGAGCCCGCCAGCGCGCCGGTTGCCTCGAACGGCTCCGCCCGGATAGGATGCCGTATCGAATGACGCTCACCCCTTTCTGGACGGTCATCATGCGGGCGCGCCGGATCCTCACCGCTCTCTCCCTCCTCATCCTCGCGGCCGCGGAGCACGCCGCCGCGCAGGCCTCCTGGTTCGACGAGTCCATGGTGTCCGCCATGAAGTGGCGGAACGTGGGCCCCTTCCGGGGTGGCCGCTCGAATGCCGTGTCCGGCGTGAGGGGCGCACCCCGCACCTTCTACTTCGGAAGCACCGGAGGAGGCGTGTGGAAGACCACCGACGGTGGCGAGAACTGGAAGAACGTCTCCGACGGGTACTTCGGGACGGGATCCGTGGGCGCCATCGCCGTGAGCGAGTCGGATCCCAACGTCGTGTACGTGGGGATGGGTGAGCATGCCGTGCGGGGCGTCATGACCTCGCACGGAGACGGGGTCTATCGGTCCACCGACGGAGGGAAGAGCTGGACCCACGTCGGTCTCGAAGGCACCCGCCAGATCTCCCGGATCAGGATCCATCCCCGCTACCCGGACGTCGTGTACGTCGCGGCCCAGGGTTCGCCCTACGGCGCCACCGAGGACCGCGGCGTGTACCGTTCCATGGACGGAGGGCTCACCTGGAACAAGGTGCTCTACGTGAGCCCGGACGCCGGCGCCAGTGACGTGGCCCTGGACATGAACAACCCCCGGGTCCTCTACGCCGCGTTCTGGGACCACCGCCGCTACCCGTGGATGGTCCGCTCCGGCGGCGAGGGCTCGGGGATCTGGCGCTCCACCGATTCCGGCGACACCTGGACCCGACTGGACGACGGGCTCCCGGATCTCATGGGGAAGATCGGGATCGACGTCTCCAGAGCGAATCCCGACCGCGTCTTCGCCAACATCGAGGCCGCCGACGGGAAGGGTGGTGTGTACCGGTCCGACGACGGAGGCGATACCTGGACCCAGACCACGGCCGAGCGCATCGTGCAGACGCGTTCCTGGTACTACATGGAGGTTTTCGCGGACCCACGCGACGAGAACACGGTCTACGTCCTCAACGCTCCCATGCTCCGCTCCATCGACGCGGGGAAGACGTTCACCCGGGTGCAGGTGGGGCACGGTGACACCCACGATCTCTGGATCGACCCCGACGACCCCGAGCGTATGATCCTGGGGGACGACGGCGGCGGCGAGATCAGCTACAACGGCGGGGACTCCTGGTCGACGTTGAACAACCAGCCCACGGCCCAGTTCTATCGCGTGAGCACGGACAATCGGTTCCCGTATCACATCTACGGGGGCCAGCAGGACAACTCGGCGCTGGGGATCGCCTCGGCGGCGGTGGGGGGGATCGGATGGGAGGACTTCTACTCGGTGTCGGGGTGTGAGAGCGCCTACCTGGCCTTCGACGAGGACGATCCGCGATGGGTCTTCGGCGGGTGCTACCAGGGACTCATCGACGTGTGGGATCGGGTGACGGAGCAGTCCAAGCCGGTCATGGCCTATCCCTACCTGGGCCTCGGGACCCACCCCGTGGACCAGAAGTACCGCTTCAACTGGAACGCCCCCATCGTGGCGTCCCCTCAGGATCCCGACGTGATCTACCACGGCGGGAACGTTCTCTTCCGCACCACGGATCGCGGCCAGAGCTGGGTGGAGATCAGCCCCGACCTCACCCGGGACGACGAAGAGAAGCAGGGCGCCGGGGGCGGGCCCATCACCAACGAGGGAGCGGGAGGCGAGAACTACAACACCATCTTCTACGTGGCGCCGTCCCCCCACGAAGAAGAGGTCATCTGGGTCGGGACGGACGACGGCCTGGTCCAGCTCACGCGCGACGGGGGCGAGAGCTGGATCGACGTCACACCGGGGAATCTGGGGGAGGCGCTCGTGAACTCCATCGAGGTGTCACCCCACGATCCCGCCACGGCGTACGTGGTCATCACGCGTTACAAGTTCAACGACTTCACCCCCCACGTGTTCAGGACCACGGACTACGGTGCGTCGTGGCGCCGCATCGTCGCCGGGATCCCGGGGGAGGCGTGGGTCCGCGTGGTACGGGAGGACCCGGTCCGGCCGGGGCTCCTCTACGCGGGAACGGAAACGGGGATGTACGTCTCCTTCGACGCCGGGGTGTCGTGGGCGCCCTTCCAGCTCGACCTGCCGGTGGTGCCCGTCACCGACCTCACCATCCGCAACGGAGACCTCGTCGCGGCGACGCAGGGACGGGCGTTCTGGGTCTTGGACGACCTCTCGCCGCTGCGGCAGGTGAGCGCGGAGACGACCGCCGCGCCCATGCGTCTCCTCCGGCCCCGTACCACCGTCCGGGCCGCGTTCGACGGATGGGGTGGGGGACGGGGCGTCGCGCCCAACCCACCGTCGGGTGTACAGCTCTATTACTCCTTCGCCGCGGATCCCGAGGGGCTGGTCACGCTGGAGATCCTCGACGCCATGGGGACCGTGGTGCGGACCTTCGCCACGAACCCCGAGGAAGCCGGGAACGAGGACTTCGCCGAGCTCCCCGACCCGGTCGCGGGGATGAATCGTTTCGCCTGGGATCTCCGCGCGGAGTCGCTCCCGGAGGTGGAGGGACTCATGACGTACGGAAGCCTTCAAGGGCGCACCATGCCCCCGGGGATCTACCAGGCGCGACTCACCTGGGGTGACCAGGAGCAGATGGTGGACTTCGAGGTCGTTCCCGATCCTCGCGTGGAGGCCACCGAAGCGCAGTACGGGGAGCAGGACCGTTTTCTCGCGCAGGCGTACGGCCTGGTGAGGGAGCTCTACGAGTCGGTGAACACGCTCCGTTTCGTGAAGGGGCAGGTGGACGAGATCGTGGCGAGCGTGGAGGGACAGCCCTCCGCCGACACGGTCATCGCGGCCGGAACCGCGCTCGCCGAGAAGATCACCGGGCTGGAGGATCTCCTGATCCAGTCGCGTCAGAAGACCTTCCAGGACGTCATCAACTTCCTGAACCAGCTCGACGCTCAGATGCTCCACCTCATCGGCTCCGTGGACGGAACCGTGCCCCCCGTCACGGCGGGGGCCCGTACCCGCCTGGGGGATCTCCGGACGGAATGGTTGGAGCGCGCCCGCGCCCGGGACGTGATCCTTTCGGACGATCTGTCCGCCTTCGAGTCCCTGCTCGAGGAGCTCGGTTTGGGGCATGTCATTCTACCCACGTACGTGAAGGAGCGTCGACCCGTCACCTGATTACGTGGGAAAAACATTTGCGGACGGCACGGGAACGGCGATACGTTCGTCCGCGAGTAGGACCTCGGTCGGGATCGACCTCGGTTTCCCGTCTTTTCAACGGAGTTGAAGAGCCATGCGCAGGAACTTCGCTGGACTCACGGCCCTCGCTCTCACTGCCCTCGTCTTCGGCGCGGGTGAGGCTCGGGCTCAGCAGGGTGTGCTTACTGGAGTCATTACCGACCAGGGGACCGGGCAGCCTCTGGAGGGTGCGCAGGTGTCCGTTCTCGGCGGTCCCGCCGGCGTGGGCGGTCTCACCGACGGTGCCGGACGGTATCGCATCCAGTTGGCGGCGGGAACGTACGACATCGGCGTGACGTACGTGGGGTACCGCGTCCACCGTATCGACGGAGTGGACATCACCGCGGGCCAGACCACCACCCAGGACATCACCATGACGTCCATGGCCCTGGAGATGGATCCCATGGTCGTGACGACGTCGCGGGGTACACAGGAAAAGAGCACCGAGGCTCCCAACATGAGCTTCACCATCAGCGACGTCGAGATTCAGGAGATGCCCGCCACCACCCCGACGGACTACCTGAAGACGGCGCCGGGTGTGGACATCATCAGCCACGGGATCCAGGCGAGCAACGTCGTGGTCCGCGGCTTCAACAACATCTTCTCGGGCGCACTGCACACCCTCACCGACTACCGGTTGGCCGGGATGCCCTCGCTCCGGGTGAACCTCCTCCATTTCATCCCGTCGAACGAGCTGGACATCGACCGGGTCGAGGTGGTGCTGGGTCCGGGGTCGGCCCTGTACGGTCCGAACACGGCCAACGGCGTGCTCCACTTCATCACCAAGTCTCCCCTGGATTCACAGGGAACCACGATTTCTCTGGGAGCGGGTGAGCGTTCCGTCTTCCAGGGCTCCTTCCGGAGCGCGTTCCTTCTGAGCGACGACTTCGGGTTCAAGGTGTCGGGGCAGTACATCCGCGGGAGCGAGTGGGAATACACGGACCCGGCGGAAGAATCCGCCCGACTCCAGGCGGCAGCCGACCCGGCGGCGTGTGTCGACGACAAGGAGCTACGCGGACTTTCCGCGGCGGACGGAGCATTCGCATGTAGCCAGATCGGTATTCGCAACTACGACCTCGAACGCTATGGGTTGGAGGCCCGGGCCGATTACCGGTTCGCGGACGACGGGATGTTCGTGGCCACCTACGGCCGCACCAGCGCCACGGGGATCGAGTTGACGGGCCTCGGCGCGGGACAGACCACCGACTGGATCTACGATTTCTGGCAGGCCCGGCTGAGCAAGGGCCGGTTCTTCACCCAGGGGTACTACAACACGAGCAACGCAGGCGGGACCTACCTGCTCCGTTCGGGGCTGCCGCTGGTGGACGAGTCCACCCTCCTCGTGGGGCAGGTGCAGCACGGCCTGGCGCTCATGGACGGCCGCCAGGACTTCACCTACGGGTTCGACTACTTCGCCACCCGCCCCGAGACGGGTGGGACCATCAACGGGTCCTACGAGGCAGAGGACGACATCGACGAGTGGGGCGCGTACATCCAGTCCAAGACCGCCGTCTCGGAACAGCTCGACCTGATTCTGGCCGGGCGCGTGGACGATCACTCCATCCTCCCGGACCGGGTCTTCTCGCCCCGGGCCGCGTTGGTGATCAAGCCGGTGGACGGTCAGAGCTTCCGCCTCACCTACAACCGCGCCTTCTCCACGCCGTCGTCGCTCAACTACTTCCTCGACATCTCCGGAGGAGCCGCGCCGCCGCCCCTCGGCTCCCTCGGATACACCACGCGCGCCTTCGGGACCGGCCGGACCGGCTTCGGGTTCGAGGGTCACGGTCCGGGTGGGTCGCAGTGGGGTATGCGCTCCCCCTTCTACCCGGGTGGCGCGAGCACCTTGCTCCCGGCCACCACGGGAGTGATGTGGGACCTCGCCCTGGGCGTCCTACAGGCTCAGGTGGCCGCCGGGCAGCTCCCCGCTTCGCTGGGCTCCATTCTTCCCATCCTGGCGGCCCTGGATCCCACCGAGTCCGATATCCAGGTCATGGGGCTGGACCTGACGCAGTCCTCCCCGAGCCCGGTACCGCTCTCGAGCATGAACATCCAGGACGTCCCGGTCATCAACGAGAGCAACACCGAGACGTATGAGGTCGGCTGGGAAGGGATCTTCCAGAACCGGTTCCGCTTCGCCGCGGACGTCTACTACATGAAGAAGAACGATTTCGTGTCGCCTCTTCTCATCCAGACCCCGCTCCTCACGCTCAACGGCCAGGACATCGCGGCCTACGTGGCGGCGCCCATCGTCACCGCGTTGACGCAGGCGTACATCGGGGGTGGGATGGACGCGGCGACCGCGCTCGCCACCGCCCAGGCCACGGCCGCGGCCGTGATTCCGGGTCTCGCCACGGGAATGGCGTCCATTCCCGTCGGGGTCCTGTCGTCCGACCAGGTGGCGGCCCAGGGCGCCGACATCATCGTGACCTACCGCAACGTGGGTGACATCGAGTTGTGGGGTGCCGACCTGGCCATGGAGTGGTTCATCGACGACAACTGGACCATGAGCGGCACGTACAGCCACATCAGCAAGGACTATTTCGCCATCGCGGACGGCGCGCCCATCGCGTTGAACGCCCCCCGCCACAAGGGTTCGCTCGGCCTTGCGTACAGGGACGTCCTCACGGGGTTCAACGCGGGGCTCCGGATGCGCTATACGGATGAGTTCCCGGCGGTGTCGGCGGACTACGTCGGCACCGGGTGCCTCCCCGGTGTGACCGTGGGTGGCTTCATCGAAGACTGTGTGCAGGCCGCGACCGTGGTGGACCTCAACCTCGGGTACAAGGTTCCGAACACCCAGGCCACCTTCCAGGTGATGGTGAACAACGTGTTCGACTCGGACTATCGCCCGTTCGTGGGCGTACCGACCATGGGCCGGTTGGCCATGGTGCGGGTGAAGTACGACATCTTCTGATCTCGAGGATCGAGAGGGTAGGGAAGACCCGGCCGGCGCGTTGCCGGCCGGGTCTTCCCCGTTTCATATTCCTGCATGAGCGTAACGAAGGATCATACCGTGAGTGATGGGACTCCCCGTTTCCCCGTGACGCTGCGTTGCGGGTTCTGCCTCACCCTCAACCGGATCGACCTGGTCCGGGCCGAGTCCCGACCCCGTTGCGGGGAGTGTGCCAAGCCCATGCTCCTGGACCGGCCGGTGAAGGTCCAGGAAGAGGACTTCGAGCGCACGGTACTCCAGGCAGGGTCGCCGGTACTGGTGGATTTCTACGCGGACTGGTGCGCGCCGTGCAAGATGGTGGCGCCCCTCATGGATGAGATGGCCCATGAGCACACCGGCCGGCTTCTCGTGGTCAAGGTGGATACGGACCAGGCCCCCGGGATCGCCCAACGATTCCAGATCAGGAGCATCCCTACCGTGATTCTCTTCGTGGACGGCCTCGAAGTGGAGCGTAGCCTGGGGTTCGAGCCCGAGCGCGTACGTCGCCTGGTGGAAGAGGGCGTGGCGTGAGCAAGATCGAGCGGCAGGAACAGATCCTGGACCTGATCAAGCACCATCGTGTGACGAGCCAGGAGGCCCTGAGGGAACTCCTTCTCGAGAGGGGTACCGACGTCACCCAGGCCACTCTGTCCCGCGACGTGCGGGAGCTGCGGCTGGTGAAGGTCCCGGGAGGGGACGGCAACGCCCACTACTCCCTTCCCGAGGGATGGGAGAGTACCCCCGCGCTCTCGTCACTCCTTCCCACGCTCTTCCATTCGGCAGAGGGTGTCGGCGTGCTCCTCGTGATCCGCACCATGAAGGGAGGCGCACAGACGGTGGCCGCGGCCATCGACTGGGAGGAATGGCCGGAGATCCTCGGCACCATCGCGGGCGACGATACCATCCTCCTCATCCTGAGGGACGAGAGCTCCCGGGATGACGTGAGAGAGCGGGTCATGGCCATGGCCCGGCCGTGACCGGAGCGTCGGTCGTTCACGCGTGGCGTCGCGATGGGGATCGGAGAGGACGCCAAAGCGGTGCGAATAGTTGACGACGCAACGTTCGAAATGCATAGTAATGCGATGAATACGCATAACAACTCTGTCGCCACGGTGGGAATCGTTGGTGCAACCGGGTACACGGGCCTCGAAGTCCTGCGGATCCTTCGCGATCACGAGGGTGTCCGGGTCGCCTTCGCTACTTCGGAGAGGGAGGCCGGAGAGGCGTCTGCGCTCCACGGCCTCACACTCGTTTCGGAGGCGGACGCCGACCTGCGGGGAGTGGATATCGTCTTCCTCTGCCTCCCCCACGGGATGTCGGTGGAGTGGGCGCAACGGGCCCTCGACGCCGGGTGCAGGGTGGTGGACCTCACGGCGGATCACCGCCCCGGGTCGGGGAGGGAAGGCGGGGCCGTGTACGGCCTGGCGGACTTCACTCCGGACACGATCCGTGCGGCTCGTCTCGTGGCCAACCCCGGGTGCTACCCCACCGGCGTGATCACGGCGCTACACCCCCTGCTGGTCGCGGGCGTGGTGAGGGCCGGAACGCCGGTCATCGTCAACGCGGCCTCCGGTGTGACCGGCGCGGGGCGCACGGCCAAGCGGGAACTCCTCTTCGCCGAGGTGGCCGGGGACTACCGCGCGTACGCCATGGGGAACGTACACCGCCACCTGAAGGAGATGAGGGCCACGCTCCCGGGGCTTCCCCTCCTGTTCCAGCCACACCTCCTTCCGGTTCCCCGGGGAATCCTGGAGACGATCTATCTGTCGCCGGCGGACGGGGTTACCGCCCAGGATATCCTGGAGCATTGGAAGGCACGCTTCGCAGGGAATCCCACCGTCCGGGTGCTGGAGAGCGGCGTCCCGGCCCTGGTCGACGTGGTGGGATCCGACATCGTGGCGTTGGGCGTGGCCGCGAACGCGGAGTTGGATCCATCCGTACTGACGCTCGTGGTGGCCCTGGACAATCTCGGAAAGGGGGCCGCGGGGCAGGCGGTGCAGAACATGAATCTGATGATGGGATTCGACCCCACCCGGGGTCTCCGCCGGTGACGGGCCACGAGTAGCGGGATCGATTGACGATGGGTTCCCCGGCGCCGAGTCGCCGCGGGACACGGAATTTCCCACAGGACGTTCTTCTGGAGGCGACATGGCGGTAACGGCGGAGGCGGCCGGGGCCCTTCTCGGGGTCTACAAGCAGCCGGATTTCCGGATCGTGAAGGGTGAGGGCGCTTGGTTGTGGGACGACCACGGACGCCGATACCTGGATTTCACCATGGGAATCGCGGTCAACGCCTTGGGGCACGCGTCTCCGGTGGTGACCGGAGCGGTGCGGGAAGCCCTGGACTCGGGCCTGATCCACACCTCCAACCTCTTCCGCACGGGGCCCGGCGAGGAACTCGCCGAGGCGCTGGTCTCCCACTCCTTCCCCGGGTCGGTCTTCTTCTGCAACTCCGGAGCGGAAGCGAACGAGGCGGCATTCAAGTTCGCCCGCCGCTGGGCGGGTACCACCGGCGACTCCGGACGGCACGAGTTCGTGGCCTTCCGCGGAGCGTTCCACGGGCGGCTCTTCGGTACGCTGGCGGCCACCGATCGTCCTTCCTATCAGGAGCCCTTCCTCCCCCTCATGCCCGGCGTACGCTTCGCGGAAGCGGAGAACCTCGAGTCGGTGCGGTCGGTCGTGTCCGAACGCACCGCCGCGGTGATCATCGAGCCCATCCAGGGAGAGGGCGGGATCCGCTCCGTCTCGGCGAGCTTCCTCTCCCAGCTCCGCGCGTTCTGCGACGAGATCGGAGCGGCGCTCATCTTCGACGAGATCCAGTGCGGGCTGGGGCGGACGGGACACCTGTTCGCGTTCCAGGAGGCCGGCATTACCCCGGACATCCTGACTCTCGCCAAGCCGCTGGGCGGAGGGTTCCCCATGGGTGCCGTGATCATGGCGCCCCACATCGCGGAGACGCTGCATCCCGGGGATCACGGCACCACCTTCGGGGGCGGTCCGCTCGTGTCCAGTGTCGCCCTCGCGGTGCTCCGGACCATCACCGGACCCGGCTTCCTGGAGACGGTCCGGGCACGTGCCGCCTATCTCGACGCCGGACTGCAACGCATCGCCCGTGAGCACACCGAGGTCACGGGGGTGCGGGGACGTGGCCTCATCCGGGGCCTGGCCCTCGCCGGTCCCGTGGCGGACGTGGTAGGCGCGGCGCGTGAGCGCGGTCTCCTGCTCGTGGGGGCCGGTGCGGACGTAGTGCGCTTCCTCCCCCCTCTGAACGTCACCGAAGAGGAAGTGGATATCGCCCTCGATGCCTTCATCGATGCGCTACCGTCCGTGAAGGCCACACCGGCGTAGACGGGGGCGTGGGGAGCGACTCGATGGATCGGAGTCGGTACCATGTTAAGTTCCTCGACGACCGTGCCGATGATCTGGATGAGGTCCGAGGGCCCCGAGCATTCCATGGGCTCGACGGCCCGAGCCGATGTAAGCGAGAGCCGCGTCGGTTGTCGGACGGCGCCGATTGCGTGCCCAGAGAGGTCCTCTTAGGTTGGCATCGTACCCAGTCGGTGAGCAGTTCGAACGGTGCGACACATTGACATGATTCATTTGTGTCGCATATTTATCCGACACACGGTGAAGAGCGAGCCCTGGGCTCTGCACTCACCAGATGAGGATTCCCGGGTCCGGGGGTCGTAGTTCGGGGCTCAGTCCCCCCACGCTTTGGCGGGAAGCGTTGGTCTACCGACCCCCGGCCCGAC
>Ga0224501_10000682_pt1 | contig 26324 bp, 32 predicted proteins | sample SF_Oct11_sed_USG_4_FD_169105 | JGI IMG/M metagenome (GOLD analysis project Ga0224501, IMG submission 169105) | Sediment microbial communities from San Francisco Bay, California, United States - SF_Oct11_sed_USGS_8_1 | ecosystem: Environmental > Aquatic > Marine > Sediment | place: USA... | reverse complement strand
GTGTGAAGCTGCTATGACACAACTAATCCAACATCTGGAAAACCGAAAAGCATGACACCACCATGTGGAACATCTTTTCTTTCCATGATCTTGACTTCTTCACTCAAGTTTAACCCTCAAACACTTCTAAAAGCTCAGAGATGTAAAAAGGCTTATGGAGTCTAACCCTAAAGATCGAATATCTATTTAAAGGCGTAAATGGTTTTAAATCTGGAGAAACCATGAGTTTAGAACATTTAGGCTCCTCGCTTTACCAAGCGTTAAAAAAAATCTTCAGAGCCTCCATCGTCGATGAAGCTACCGTTAAAGAGCTTGTGCGAGACATACAGAGGGCTCTGCTTCAAGCAGACGTCAACGTTAAACTTGTACTGGACATTTCCAAGCGAATAGAAGACAGAGCACTGAAAGAAAAAGTTCCGCCGGGCATCTCAAGACGCGAACACGTAATAAAAGTTGTTTATGAAGAGCTAACACGGTTCCTCGGAGAAAAACCTGTTCCGATAAAGATAGAACCTGGAAAAGAGAAGGTGATGATGCTTGTCGGCATCCAAGGATCTGGAAAAACAACAGCCGCAGCGAAACTTGCAAGATACTTCCAAAAAAGAGGGTTAAAACCAGCTTTAATCTGTGCAGACACGTACCGCCCGGGTGCCTTTGCACAACTTCAACAACTGGCAAACAGAATAAACGTACCCTTATATTGGAACCCGAAGGCTAAAAACCCTGTTGAAATAGCCTTCGAAGGTTTGAAGCACTTCAGTTGCAAAGACATGATATTCATTGACACTGCCGGTCGCCACAAAGAAGAGCGAGAACTGATTAAAGAGATGAAGACGCTTGAGAAAAAAATCAAGCCAGACGAAGTCATGCTGGTGATCGACGGAACGATCGGTCAGCAGGCGATGATTCAGGCAAGAGCCTTCAATGAAGCGACACCCATAGGCTCAATTCTCGTAACAAAACTAGACGGGTCGGCTAGAGGAGGCGGCGCCCTCTCAGCGGTTGCAGCCACAGGAGCCCCGATAAAATTCATTGGCACGGGCGAAAAAATAGGGGACATAGAGCCCTTCGTTCCTTCCCGTTTCGTTGGCAGACTTCTAGGCATGGGCGACCTAGAAACCCTACTTGACAAGGTGCGCGAAGCAGAAATAAAAGTTCCAGAAAAGAAGGCGAGGGCTATCCTAAGCGGCAAGTTCACATTGACAGACTGGTATGAACAGTTTGAAGCCGTGAGGGGGATGGGTCCTTTCCGAAAACTTTTGAAGATGATCCCAGGTATGTCCTACGATATACCTGAGGAAAAGCTGAACATGGCTGAGGAAAACTTAGAGAAGTGGCGCGTAATAATCCAGTCCATGACACCTAAGGAAAAGGAAAACCCAAAGATTTTTAATGCCTCAAGAATAAGGCGTGTGGCGAGAGGTTCCGGGACAAGCGAAAAAGACGTAAAGGAACTTCTGAAACAATATTCAATGATGCGTCGGATGATGAAAACTCTGCGGAGGAAAAAGAAGCTACCATTTTTCGGGAAGGGGTTGCCACCGGGATTCAAGTAAGGTCTAGAGGATTCAGAAGGATAGCACTATGAATATTCTGGAAAAAGCGTTGAAGATGTTAGAGAAATATCCTTTATGCGACCATTGCTTGGGGAGGCAATTCGCGCTGCTTGGACATGGCATGGAGAACGATGAAAGAGGAAACGCGATAAAAACGGTTTTAACGCTGGAGGCTCATACGCTTGCCCTTTCAAAAAACAAGGGAGGCATAAAAATTCTAAAAATCCTCGCAACAAACGGTTTCTCCAAAACAGCAGAAGAAATACTGCATGGGATGAAAAAGCGTATTCCGAGCAGGCGGCTTGCGAAAACTTGCTTCCTGTGCGAAGACGAGTTTAAAGTTGTTGACGGGTTAGCGGAAAGAGCCCTTGAGAAGCTTAAGGACTACGAGTTCAGCAACTTCTTAGTGGGCATAGAATTGCCTGTTACAGTTGAAGAACGTGAAGACGAGTTTAAAGCCGAATTCGAAGTAAGCTACGGCGAAAACATGCGTAACGAATTTGGACGAACTATAGGCAAAAAAATCGCTGAGCACAGCGGAAAAAACGTTGAGTACAAAAAACCTGAAGTGGTTGTGCTTGTTAATCCGCCGGCAGGAAAGGTAAAGCTTCAAGTGAATCCACTATATGTCGCTGGACGCTACAGAAAACTGGTTAGAGGTATACCGCAATCAAAATGGTTATGCTCAAATTGTAGGGGAAAAGGCTGTGAAAAATGCAACTGGACTGGAAAAATGTATCCAGAATCAGTCGAAGAAATAATTGGAAAACCTTTCCTAGATGGTACAGGCGGTGTTAAAGCATCCTTTCACGCCTCTGGCAGAGAAGACATAGATGCCCGCATGCTAGGTAAAGGTCGACCCTTTGTAATGGAAATTACACAACCTAACAAACGTTTTCTAAACCTTAAAAAGCTGGAGAAGACTGTGAATGCTCACGCTAAGGGCAAAGTTGAAGTCTCAGATCTGTGGTTTGCAGATAAAAATGTTGTTAGGAAGCTGAAAAAGGCAGAGTCTGCACAGAAAGAATATCGTGTCACCATAGAATTTGAAAACAAAATCACGGTCAAAGACCTGCGTCTCTTGGAAGAAAAATTAACAAATACCGTGGTTAAACAGAGAACTCCCATCCGTGTTTTGCATAGGCGGGCGAACTTAACGCGGGAAAAGTACATATACGAGGTTAGGATAAAGAAGTTGTCGCCCAAGAAAGCTGAGATGAAAACACGTTGCCAAGGAGGGCTGTATGTTAAGGAATTGGTGACTGGTGATGAAGGAAGAACCACACCCAACGTTTCAGAAATTCTCAAAAACAAAGCGAAGCCAATAACGCTTGACGTTTTAAACGTAATTATGAAAGATTAAGAGGTGGGAGAAATGAAGAAGTCGAAGGGTTATCGTGCAGGAACACGTCACCTTTTAAAAAAGAAACCAAGAGAAAGAGGCAAACTAAGTCTGAGCAATTTGCTCTATCAATACGAGCCCGGAAACCGTGTAGTCATCAAGATAGATCCAAGCGTCCACAAGGGCATGCCTCATAAACGTTATCATGGCAAAGTCGGCACCGTAATTGATAAACGTGGAAGAAGCTACATCGTGAGCGTTACCCAAGGAAACGCTGTGAAAGAGATTATTATTAGACCTGAACATTTGCGACCTTATTGAGGGTGTGATTAAATGGCCAAGAAGACGGAAACAGGAAAGAACCTCACCCTTCCGAAGGTTAAAAAGTTACTGGAATCTTTGGGTGAAGAAAATTTGGACCAGTTCCAGCGCCGCACACTTGATTACGCGTCTAAATTTTCAAGGTTGAAAGCTGAAGCGGCTGAGAAACTTGTGGAAAAACTTGTGAAGGGGTTTGGCTTGGAGAAGGAAGGGGCTATTCAGATTGTTAACTGTATGCCTAAAAGCATCGAGGAATTGAGAGTTTTCCTTACTGCCGGACGCAGAATTATTGAAACATCAAAATTGGAAGCCATAGTTAATCTTCTAGATGAGCATCGAAAATTGAAATAGCAATTTGCCACTATTTTTAAGCAATAAACGATTAAAATAAAGGCGAATATGATGGAGAAGCGATACGAAGAGCACGCTTACGTCCTAGATTTTCTGCCGCATGGTCGCCCGGGGATAAGACCCACCGGGAGAGCCGGTTACCGAGCGGGAGCCCTTGTTCAACTTATGGGCGAAGAATTTTTCACACTTTTAGAGGCACTAGCCAAAGAGGGTGGTGTGCTCAAGCCCTACGACCGCGTCTACGTCGGAAAGGAGGCCCGTGAGGAAATCGCGTACATTATTGGGCGGATAGGCTACGATGAGTTGACTGCTACTGCAAAAATGGAGCTTCCGGCGGTAATAAGCAAGATAGTGCTTAATCGTGAAAAATGGTTTGTTAACTTCTTCAACACGGCGCATGCCATAACGCCGCGGATGCATGCTCTTGAGTTGATTCCCGGAATAGGGAAAAAGTACATGTGGCAAGTCATCAATGCACGTGAGAGGAAACCCTTTGAAAGTTTTGAGGATTTGCAGAAGCGTACGGAGATACCGAACCCTGTCAAGTTGATCACTAAGAGAATCTTGGAGGAATTGGCTGGCGAGAGCAAGTACCGATTGTTTACGAGAATGCGGACGCGCTAAACATAATCCAGCGGTTAATGAGGTATTATGAGCCTTCCGAAAAGAACGAAGTTTCTGCTTCGACGGTATCGAATTCTCCCGAACAAACGTTTGGGACAAAACTTCATGATTGATCCTTCAGTTTTCCGATGCATGACGGGTTATGCATCACTAAGTTCGAACGATGTGGTGCTGGATATTGGTGCTGGTTTGGGCTTTTTGACGCGTTTTCTTGCCAGCAAGTGTAAAGGTGTTTTGGCGGTTGAATCAGATACAAGGCTTGTAAAGGCGTTACGTGAACAGCTCAAGGATTTGTCCAATGTTGAGATAATTGAGGGTGACGTGCTTAAAGTGCAGGTTCCACAGTTCATTAAGGCGGTTTCGATTCCGCCTTACAATATTTCTTCCCCTCTGCTTCTTTGGCTTTTTAGCAAAAAATTTGACTGTGCGGTCCTAATTTTTCAGAAGGAATTTGCGAATCGTCTTGTGGCGTCTGTGGGAAGTGAAGATTATGGATGGTTGACAGTTGCTGCATATTACAGTGTTGAGGTTGAACTCTTAGATGAGATTCCTAAATGGATGTTTTATCCGCGACCAGAAGTGGACTCGGTTATCATACGCTTAAAACCGAAGAGACCGCCGCCCTTCACTCTGAAAAACGAAGCATTATTCAAGCAGCTTGTGCAGACGCTTTTCACACAGCGAAATCGGAAAGTCAGAAATGCTGTTTTACCCTTTATAAAGGGCGTGCACGCTGCGACTGCAGAAGATGCTGTTAAGCTTGCCGACTCTCTTCTGTTTCAGGACAAGAGAGTAAGGGAGTTGGCACCTGAAGATTTCGGAGCGTTGACAAATGCTCTCACCAAATAAGAAAGTGTTTTTTGCGAACTACGTCTTTCAAGTTTGCGAGAATGTTTACGAACCAGCGGAAGACTCGTTTCTTTTCGCTGAGAATTTAGCTGTGAAAAAAGGTGAAACCGTTCTTGACATGGGCACCGGATGCGGAATATTGGCCATAACTGCAGCAAAGAAAGCCGTGAGGGTTGTTGCGGTTGACATAAACCCTCACGCTGTTAAATGCGCAAAGGAAAACGCAAGGCTAAACGAAGTTGCAAACAAAATGTTTTTCGTGCAAGGAGACTTGTTCGCACCAATAACGACAGAAGAAAAATTTGATTTAATTTTCTTTAATGCTCCTTATTTGCCTTCCGAACCTTCCGAGGATAACTCGTGGCTTGAGCGTGCTTGGGCTGGCGGAGTTGTTGGCAGACGGGTCATTGACCAGTTCATCTGCGAGGCATCAAAATATCTGAAAGAGAATGGGCGCATCCTTTTGATGCACTCTACATTGTCTGATGTTGATAAAACTTTGCTAGGATTTGAGGAAAATGGCTTAAGGGCCAACATTGTTGCGAAGCGTGCTTTGCCGTTTTTTGAGACGATAGTGCTTGTTAAGGCTGAGCGCTAAGTCATTTCTGAGAAATTAAATAAGCCCATTCGCATGATTTTATACGGTTGATCTGAATGGAGAAAATGATTGTGTATTGCGGGATAATTTGTTCTGAATGTCCCGTTCTGATGGCGACACAGAAGGATGATGATGTAGAGAGAAAAAGGGTGGCTGAAATATTTACTCGGCGATACGGGAAGGAGTACAAGCCAGAAGATATTAACTGTGACGGTTGCATAAGCGATAGCTCACGCATTTTCAGCTACTGCAACGTTTGCGAAATAAGGAAGTGCGGAAGAGAAAAGAAAGTTAAAAACTGCGCTCACTGCCCTGAATATACATGCGAAAAACTCTCCGAACTATTCAGTAAATATTCAAAGGCTAAAGAAACTTTAGACGAAATAAGACGTGAACTTAACATCGTTCAAAATAGCATTAATTCTGAAAAGATTGGCTAGTGAAGGATTTTTCGCAGCCTCAACTCGTCTCTCAACGGTAATCCACCTATACCCTCTGGGATTTCGCCGTGTTTCTCAGCTATGACGTTAGGCTTCACCTCATAAATCTGAAAGCCGAGAGACTGGTAAAATGCCAAGGCTGGCAAATCATCATTGGAAGTTGAAACCAGCAATCTTTTCTTTTGTATTCTTTTGGCTTCATCCTCAACTTTTTCAATTAGAGTTCTGCCAACACCCGAGCCTTGGTATAGGGGTAATACGCCTAAAGCCGTAATTATCATAGCATCGTCCGCTTCCGTGAAGGAAACGAACCCAACTACGTTATTTCCTACTTTCGCAACATACGCAGGAAGTTCTGCAACCATGAATTTTCTGTCAAAGGTTAACTGTTCTTCCTCTCCCCAAAATCGTTTAACAAGCTCTCGAACTTTCTCCCTTTCCTCATCCGATGCCACTTTGTTAATCGCGTATTCCAGTGTAGTTTTCTTTATGCATGAGGGGCATACTGTCCGCAGCTTTAGGTGTTCCACGCATAACTGCTTTCCGCAAACGCCGCATCTGTATACAGCATCTTTTCCACAGTATTCACAGCTCATGAAACTTCCTTCCTTTTCTTTTGTTATGTTAAAAAACTATATAACGTGAGAGCTTCAGTATTGCTAGAAAGTGCTGGAGGTTTCAATGAATGTGCGTTCTAGGTAAAGATAAGCTGAAAGAACTTATTGAGAAGTATAAGTGCATATACCCTTATGATTACAATCTGCTTGACGGGGACAGTTACGTCTTATCAGTCAAGGAGGAGACAACCCTTCGCTATTTAGAGCATAAAAACCTAATATCTTATGAGATAGTCTTTACTCCACCAAATTACGTTGCTCATCTAACAGCCAAAAGCAAGTATGGAAGGATGGGATTGTCCTTCCTAAATGCAGCGAAAGTCCACAGCGGATTCGTCGGAAGACTCGCCATAGAACTTGTAAACCTAAGCAACGACCGCGCCTCAATCACAATTAAACGGGGAGACCCTTTCATGCACATAGAATTCGTGACAAGGGAGGGTGAACCCTCACCTTACATGGGGGAGTACCAATTTCAATACTTAACCGATGAGGAACTTCAAATGTATATTTCAATTCTGAAAAAGGTTTTCCCAAACTATGATGAACTCGCTAAGGTGTGGCTTAGAAACAGGCGATTGCCACCATGAAAACTAAGTTGAATGGTGCATTCTGATTTTCAATAATGATGTGTAATTCATAAGCTTAATCAAGAGGCGTCATCAACAAACCGTTTAAATATCACGGTTATGGTATGCTGAAGGGGAACACTGATGCGTGCACACAATTATAGAGCTGTTAAGGGGCAGCCATACACAAGAAAGAAATTTGTAGGGGGTTTTCCGCCCCCGAAAATAACCAAATTCACTATGGGAGCCACTAAATCAAGATTTGAATATGAAGCTAGGCTCATAGCCTTAGAAAAGGCTCAAATCCGCGACAACGCTTTAGAAGCGGCACGCATAGCAACAAACCGTTGTTTGGGGAATAAACTTTCCCAAAATTACTGCTTACGTATTCGTCCATATCCACATGCAATTCTTAGAGAAAATAAGATGATTTTTGGCGCGCATGCCGACCGCCTGTCAGATGGCATGCGAAGATCCTTTGGAAAACCTATAGGAAGCGCGGCACGAGTAAAACCCAAACAAGTGATTATGACGGTAAACGTAAATGCAGACGGCATCCAAGCCGCCAAAGAGGCACTGAAACGTGGAGGCGCCAAGCTCCCGATTCCATGCAGAATAATCATTGAAAAAGTCCAAACAGTAGGAGGGGCGAAAGCATCGTGACAGAAATGAAAAGAGATTTAGTAATATGGTTTGAAAACCTAAGGAAGACGGACATACCTTCTGTTGGGGGCAAAAACGCTAATCTAGGCGAGATGATAAACGCGGGCATGCCAGTTCCACCAGGCTTCGCCATAACAGCCTATTCCTACAAGAGATTTATCGAAGAAACAGGCATCTCCACGAAAATCTATGCGATTATTAAGGAAACGGTAACCGACCCAAATGATCCGAAACAGTATGAAATAGCATCCAAGAAAATCCGTGAACTAATAGACTCAACGCCAACGCCTAAAAACATTGAGGAAGCCATTAGGTCTGCCCACGAAGAACTGTGCAAAAGGCTAAATACCAACGTGGTTTCAGTTGCTGTGAGGTCAAGTGCCACAGCCGAAGACTTGCCCGACGCGTCTTTTGCTGGGCAGCAGGAAACCTACCTAAACGTGAAAGGAGAAGACGAGCTTCTCGAGAAAACCGTGAAGTGCTGGTCAAGTCTTTTTACACCTAGAGCCATCTTCTACAGAACTGAGAAAGGGTTCAAACATGAAGACGTTCTGATAAGTGTCGGCGTCCAAAAAATGGTTAACGCTAAGGCTGCAGGCGTAATGTTCACGATTAACCCGGTCAGTGGAAACCGAGATCAAATTGTTATTGAGGGTAACTATGGTTTAGGCGAGTCTGTTGTTTCTGGTGCAGTTACTCCAGACGATTTTATTGTTGATAAAACTACTCTAAACATAGTTGATAAGCGCATAGCCAGAAAAATTGTTCAATTTATTCGCGACCCAAGCACTGGCAAAACAGTTCACGTGGAGGTTCCCTCTGAAAAGCAGGAGCGACCATGCCTAAGTGATGAGGAGATTCATAAACTTGCAGAACTGGCCAAGCGCATCGAGCAACTTTATGGAACAGCTCAAGACATTGAATGGGCTATTGACGGTGACCTACCATTTCCAGATAACATATTCATAGTGCAATCGAGACCCGAAACAGTTTGGAGCGTGAAACCTGTGCAAGCACCAGCAAAGGTTGAAGTTGAAAGAGCGAAGCCTGCCGAAATGTTAAAGGTTGTCATTAAAGGGATTGCCGCTGGCAAGAGGAGTTATGGTGTTGGTGTGGCAAAGGTTGTTTTAAACCCTGAAGAAGCCGCCAAAGTCATGCGAAAGGGTGACATCCTCGTTACAGACATGACTAATCCAGACTATGTGCCCTTTATGAAGCTTGCAGGAGCCATAGTGACAGACAAGGGCGGGGTGACATGTCACGCAGCAATTGTGAGTCGAGAACTTGGCATACCATGCGTTGTGGGAACCGGAAACGCTACAAAGCTTATGGTTACGGGTAAAGAATACACTGTAGACTCACGAGGCGGTGTTGTTTATGAAGGTATATTACCGATGTTGACAGAACAACTCTCAGTTGCAACTCAAACAGCGTCACCAACAGGCACCCAAGGCTTCGCAACACAAACGGTACCAGTAACAGCAACAAAAATCTACTTGAATCTCGGTGTTCCTGAAAAAATTGAGGACTATAAAGACCTGCCCTTTGAAGGTATAGGGTTAATGCGCATAGAGTTCATTCTAGCAAGCTACATAGGCGAACACCCGCTTTATCTCATAGAAACTGGCCAATCCCAGAAATTTGTGGATAAGTTAGCAGAAGGAGTCGCTACGGTTGCCAGAGCCATACAGCCACGCCCAGTTGTTGTGCGCTTCAGCGACTTCAAAACAAACGAGTACAGAGAACTTGAAGGAGGAGAAAAACACGAAATCGTTGAAGCTAATCCTATGCTTGGTTGGAGAGGATGCAGCCGCTACATAAGCACATGGTACGAAAAAGCCTTCAGGCTTGAATGTCAAGCCATCAAGAAGTGCCGTGAAGAATGGGGCCTCAAAAACGTCTGGGTCATGCTTCCGGTTGTTCGTACAGTCTGGGAAGCCAAAAAATGCCTAGAAATAATACGTCAAGAAGGCCTCGAAAGGTCAAGAGACTTCAAAGTTTGGTTTATGGCTGAAACTCCATCAATAGCCATACTTGCAGATGAGTTCTCAAAACTATGCGATGGCTTCTCCATAGGGTCCAACGACATGACGCAAGCCGTGCTCATGATTGATAGGGACTCCGAACGTCTAGGACAGATGGGATACTTCGATGAAAGAGACCCAGCCGTAAAAAGGATAATCGCTCACCTGATCAAAGCAGCTCACGAAAATGGGTGCACAGTTTCAATCTGCGGTGAAGGTCCATCAAACCTGCCTGACTTCGCAGAGTTTCTAGTAAAGGCTGGAATAGACAGCATCTCAGTAAACGCAGACGCCGTGATAGCAACCAGAAAACTTGTTGCAAGCGTAGAACAGAAAATGATTCTTGAGCAGCTTGCTGAGCTACGTGAAAAGTTCTCTGGGCGTACAAGTCGGAAACCGAAACAAGACCGGGAATGGTCGCCTCGATGGGACGAAACCGTAAAATAGCAAAATCTCCGCGTTAATTTCCTCTAACAGATGCTTTGTTCTTGAATGTTTTGAGTGTGTTTGCATGAAACAATTCGATCTTGAAGAAGAAAGAATAAAACAAGAAATAACCAAGCTTGGGGCAAAACTCGTTTTAATCCAGCTTCCCGAGGGACTAAAACCAGAAGGTCCTAGACTAGCAAAAATTGTTGAAAAAACCGACGCCCTGCCCATAGTTTCTGCCGACCCATGCTATGGCGCATGTGACCTAGCAACAGTTGAGGCTGAAAGTCTAGGCGCAGGCTTGATAATCCATTATGGACATGCAAAACTGCTGAAGTATGAGCGAGTGCCCACAGTCTACGTTGAAGCCAGAGCAACCATAAAGATAGATGACGCTGTCGAGAAAGCCTTGCCCCTGCTGGAGGAATGGCATAGAATAGGTTTAGCCACAACCATTCAACATGTGCAAACACTCGACAACGTTAAAGAAATTCTGCTTCATGCAGAAAAAACAGTTATCATCGGCGATGCCGGACGCGTGAACTATCCAGGACAAGTGATTGGATGCGACTACAGCAACGCCAGATCGATAGCAAAAGACGTCGAAGCTTTTCTTTTCGTCGCTGGCGGACGATTTCACGCTTTAGGCGTAGCTCTTTCAACCTCAAAACCAACGATAGTTGCTGATCCTTATGAGAAAAGAGCATATTCTGTTGATGAAGAGGCTAGGAAAATCCTTAAACAGCGGTGGGCAAGCGTAGAAGAAGCAAAAAAAGCGAAGACCTTCGCAGTTGTGGTCGGATTGAAGCCGGGACAGAAAAGACTTGAAGAAGCCTTAGGTATAAAGGAAAAACTTGGAAAAAGCGGAAAAACAGTCCATCTTTTTGCTGTTAGGGATATCATCCCGGAAACGCTTATGAACTTTCCAACCGTGGACGCTTATGTGAACACAGCTTGTCCACGAATATCCTTAGACGACGCTTCAAAATTCCGAAAACCAGTACTCACAATGAACGAGACGCTTGTGGTTGTTGGCGAACTTTCTTGGGAAGAATTATGCAAAAAAGGCTTATTCGAAAGCTAGATCTGGAAATGCTGCTCGCTCAAATTGAGCCGCATCCATCACCCAGACCAAGCCTCGAACAATATACAATCCCCGCAGATGTTGCGGCAACAATGCTCTACATTGCGGCTTACACATACAACGACATTGTTGACAAAACCGTTTTGGATTTGGGATGCGGCACTGGAAGACTGGCTCTAGGAGCAGCTTTTCTAGGCGCAAAGCAGGTCGTGGGCGTGGACATAGATAAGACCGCGATAAGAATGACATTTGAAAATTCAGTAAAAACTAAATTGAAAAATAAGGTGCAGTGGATTGCCGCAGACATAGGCGCTGTGCATGGAAGATTTGATACTGTTCTGCAGAATCCGCCATTCGGCGTGCAAAAGCGAAAAGCTGACCGCAAGTTTTTGGAAAAAGCCTTGGAAGTCGGCAACAGCATTTACTCACTTCACAAAAGCCTGCACAAGGACAAATTATTCATTAAAAAATTGAAAGCCAGTGGAACAAACCTTATGCCAGTCCCTCCATCCCCCTTCCTTAAAGGGCTTATTGAGGGGTATGGCGGAAAAATTAAGGCGGTTTACGCCATGTTGATGACGATTCCACACATGTTCCGCTTCCATACAAAGAGAAAACACGAGTTCATGGCTGATTTATACGTTATGGAAAGAATGTGAAAGATGATGGTACAAGAAACCGTGAAATGGCTATAGTATGCTCTGCTTGGTCATAACAAATCAAAAGGTTTATTGAGAGGCATAGGAAAGTACAGATATATCAATTAGCGAATGTTTACATTTGACTATGCGTAAGCGTTTGAATATCTGGAATTAAAAGATGAAAAGGAGAGTTTAAATGAGTTTACAATCATCTGGGCGGAAAAGCGGTCGATTTGTGCTGCCTGGCGAACGCCTAGGCGTAATTGAAGAGTTTATTCCAGACGCTGGAACATACGTAAGGGATGGGGTGATACATTCTAGGGTTGTCGGTCGCGCCTTACTTGATCTTCTGAATAAACGCGTTTCTGTCTATCCGTTAGTTCACGGGGCAAAAGTTCCGAAGAATGGAAGCGTAGTTTTAGGACAAGTTTCGAATGTTCAAACTCAAAATGCTACTATGCGCATCTTCCAAATAGATAAGAAGCAGCTTTCAGGTTTTTTTACGGGTATCTTACATATTTCTGACGTGCGGCTGAGATATGTTGAATCAATGTTTGACGTTTGTAAACCCGGCGACATTCTAAGAGCTAAGGTGATAAGCGAAAAGAACAGAACTTATCATTTATCCACTAAAGATAAAAATCTTGGTGTGGTTCACGCTTTTTGTTTGCGATGCGGCTACATGTTAGAACTAAAACGTCAGGAAATGCGCTGTCCAAGATGTGGGAAAATTGAAAAGCGTAAGGCAGCACTAGATTATGGGGAAGGAGCGATGTAGCGTTAAAGGGAGATAATGTGAATGAAGGTTAAAATATTGGAAAGAACTGCAAACGAACTTAAACTTGAAGTTGAAGGCATTGGGCACACCCTCTGCAATCTACTGCAAAAAAGGCTTTTGGAAGATGAAAACGTGGCCTTAGCAGGCTATGACATACCACACCCCTTAGCCTCGAACCCTATAATTTACGTTCGCACAAATGGCGACGTGAAACCAGAAGAAGCTTTACGAAAGGCTGTGAAAAAGGCACGTGAAATAAACAAAGAATTCGGCAAGGAACTCAAAAAAGCCCTCCAAAAAATTTAATTCTACCCTTTATCGTTACAAGTAACTGGCTGAAGCCCTCAACCGAATCCTCGGCTTTTTCAAGAATCTCAACACTCTCTTCAAAAGTGATATAGTTATGAAGCCAGGCATAAACAATCAATGCTTCTGCGGCGTCTGCCAACATATGACGGGTCATTCTTGAAGGCATATGCTCCCTTAATCTGGCTTTTTTAAGTGCTTCAGCAAGCACGTTTCCTTTAACTTTTGCGCCTGAAGGTTTTCCTCTTCTATTGGATAGAGCTAGCGAGTAGGCAAAGTTTATGTACGTGTCTCCAAGGGATGCTAATTTATGGTCTGTCAACACTTCAGTCATGGTCCCATGCGTTTTTATGAAAGAGAATGCTCTACCACGTTTTTTCAAAGCTGAGACACCTCTGTATTACTGTTATTCTTCGCTAAACTTATAATGCCTCTTTCCTCATATTTTGTGGCATGATTGAGGAATTGTTCTGGCCTGCAAAAAATTTCGCGTAATTAAGCCTGAAATTCGCGTTCTGGGAGTTGATGATGGAGTATTTATCCCCCACGTGGAAGGTCTCGTACCCGTTGTTGGCGCTGTTTTTCGCGGTGGATATTGGCTTGATGGTGTGATGCACACGAAAGTGGAAGTGGACGGATTTGACGCCACAAGTAAGATAGCTTCCATGATACTCAACTCGCCTCATTACAAGCAGTTAAGGGTTATAATGCTTAACGGCGTAACATTTGCAGGCTTCAATGTTGTTGACATCAGAAAGCTTAACATGGAAACAAAGCTTCCAGTCATAGCTGTTACACGTGAAAAACCAAACTTTGCAGAAATCCGTGTGGCTCTGAAAAATTTACCAAAAAGTGAAGAACGTTGGAAGGCTATGCTGAATGCTGGAGAAATGTTTGGGGTGCTTACTAGAAGCGAAAGCGAGAAAATCTATATGCAAACTTCCGGAATTTTTGAGGAGGATGCAAGAAAAATCTTACGGTTAACTTCCACTCGAAGCAGTATTCCTGAAGCATTACGCGTGGCACATCTCATCGCTTCTGGAATCAGCACCGCTTAGTCTCAATCTTTATTGCAGTAAGAAAAGGTTTAAAAGGGACCATGTTAAGGGGAAACAAACGGGCAGCGGAGTAGAAAGTCATGGAATTTTGTCCAAAATGCGGATCTCGTCTCGTACCCAAAAAAGGAAAAACCAGCAAAGGGGCGTCGATGGTGTTTGTTTGTCCGAAATGCGGCTTTAAGAAACAAGCATTAAGCGAAAAGGTCACGCCAAAAGTTGCAAAGGTTATACAGCATAACCCGCAACAGCTTGTAGCGGTAATAGGTAAGGAAGAGCAGAAACTGCGAACGCTACCCACCGTTAGAATCGAATGCCCAAGATGCGGAAACAATTTGGCTTATGTTTGGCAAGTACAGACGAGAGGCGCTGACGAGTCTTCAACACAGTTTTTACGCTGCACAAAATGCGGGTACACATTCAGGGAATACAGCTAAAACTTCTTCTACCCTATAAGTAGATGTCGGCTTATTCGAAACAGTCTATAGATTTCTCAAGCGGAGCGCATAATTAAACAGCATCACGTTTAAGTGTGTAAAGTCTTTTATAACAACTAAACATATCCATTAAAGGGGACTGCTATGTTCAAACTCAAAGTGGCTGATGCCAAACTCTTAAAAGACATGGCTACAGCCATCTCCATACTCATAGATGAAGCCACATTCAAAATCGACCCCGAAAACCTAAAACTGCGGGCGATGGACCCCTCACGCGTTGCCATGGTTGATTTTGAATGGCCCAAAACGGTTTTTGAAGAATATACGTGCACGGAACCAACGAAAATGTGCATAAACATAAGCGAACTATTAAAACTGCTCAGAAGAGCGGGTAAAGACGAGGTTGTAGAGCTTTCTCTCGACGAAAAAACTGGGCGTCTCCAGATAAGGATAACCGGGAAGTACACGCGAAACTTTACAATGCCTACACTTGAGTCTTCAGAGGAAGAGGTGCCCACACCAAAAATCACCTTCAATGTCAGAGCTAAAGCCACAACTGAAGGTTTGCGTCAAGCAATCGAAGATGCTCAACTTGTAAGCGACCACGTCCGCATCGAGGCAGACGCTGAAAAACTAGTGTTTAATGCAGCGGGAGATCTTATGAGTGCAATTATAGAACTTCAAAAGGGGAGCGACACCCTCTTAGACTTGGAAGCCAAAGAACCTTCAAAGGCAACCTTCGGCCTAAGCTATCTTTCGGAAATCATAAAAGCAGCGTCCGCAACATCCGACATCGCGACGCTGGAATTCTCAACAGACATGCCAATAAAACTAGACTTCCAACAAACAAAAGAGGGAAAACTAACGTTCTATTTAGCACCAAGAATCGAAACAGAATAGCGTGAACACCAGAATGCAAAGCGTATTTTCTAAGTTCGCCAAGAACGATTATGCAAAATATCCTTTTCTAAAGGAAGCTGCGAAATACTTGAAAATTCCCGATCTGAAAATTGAAGACTTGGCGACTCCCGAGTTAGAGGACATTCTCAAACGTGCTGAAGAAAGAGTGGAAGAAGCAATCCTCTACACTCGTGTCAGCAGGAAACTGGAAAAAGCAGACAACGAGATATCCTCTTACCCAGTCGCGATTATCCTCGCAGCTGCAACTAAGAGCAGTTTCATCCAGAAAAGATATGCTTTGGCAGAAGCGAAACAAACGTTTGAAGACCTAAAAAATGAAAAAGATAAACCTAAGGAAAAAATTCTCACTTTCGCGCAGGATTTTGGATGGAAACTCGCATTAAACAAAGATTCCGAAATAACTTATGAATTCGCACTTAACTTCACAGATTACCTCAGAAACACAACACATTTGCGAGGGAAGAAGTGGAAACTTGTTAACCGTCTTCTATCAGACGGGAACGTTTATCTCACAAGAACCGAAACAGCAAGGTTGCTAAGCGAAGAAGTCCGCAAACACATTGAAAAACGAGTAGAAGTAAAAGAGCTGCCTAGATTTCCGCCGAAAATAATCGAAACAGCCGAAAAAATAAAGGAGTTATCTGCAGAAAAAATAGGCAAGGCTGAAATGGAGGGCTTCCCGAAGACTGTGGTGCAAGCAGCCTTTCCACCGTGCATAGAGGCCCTTTACCAAGCAGTCTCCTCTGGGCGCCATCTATCGCATGTAGGCCGATTCACATTAACTTCCTTTCTTACAAACATTGGAATGTCTCCGGACAATGTCATTGAGCTATTCAGAACCTTCTCCGACTTCAACGAAAGAATGACCCGTTACCAGGTTGAGCACATTGCAGGGGAAAGAGGTTCTAGGACGCGATACATCCCGCCAAGATGTGAAACATTACAAACCCACGGAGTTTGTGTAAACCCAGACGAACTATGCCAAAAAATACGCCATCCGTTGACCTACTATCGAAAGAAGGTAAAGGTGGCAAAATAAGTTTCTAAGATGCCTTGTAAAGCGCGCGCGTGCTCTTTATATAGCAGGTGCTAATAAACTCATCGCTATTGCTGAAAGCGAAAAAGCAATAATGGATTTCAATCAACTGAAGGAAATCTCGAAGTGAATTCCAAAGTTGGGATAATTCTTCCAATGTATTGCGAAGAGGCAAATACTGAAAAATTAATCCATGGAATTGAAAGTCCAAGCGCGCGCTGCATAATCCCAGACATGTTCCACATTCAATCGTGGCATCACGCAATGGCTATGACGTAGTTATTGGAAGTCGATATTTTCCTAGAGGAAAGACGGTGAATTGGGGATTTTTAAGGTTGATGATAAGCAATGTAGCTAACTTTATAGTGTCCCTTATAATTGGTGCCAGAATAACTGATTACACGAGCGGAATGCAGCGTTACTCAACAAACCTTGTTAAGAACATAATAAACGATTTGCATAGCCAAATATATGAAATACAAATAGAAGCAATAAGGCAAGCTCATTTGCGTGGTTTTAAAATAAAGGAGATTCCAATAACCTTCGCAAATAGGAAAAAGGGGAAGTCAAAGTTAACACCGAACGAAGTTAAGGGTTTCATCTCCCAGATTCTGAAATCATTTCTATTTAGACGAAAAATACAAACTAATTATTATTCGCAATCTCCATAAGCATAGCCTCTATTTTTTTGACAATCTTGGATTTTTCATAGACTTTAACAGCCTCTTGGGACTCGCTGCTAATTTCCATATACTTTTCTTTATCGTTCTGCCATAAGAATCTTAACTGTTCAATGGCTCTTACAAAATCCCACGTATGTTCTCCATAAAACAGAGGTAAATTCAAAGCTTTATGAGTTGTTATTGGTGTTGTTATCACAGGTGTTCCGCAGGCCAACGACTCAAGTATGGTGACTCCAAAGATGTCGGATCTTGAGGGCAGGAGAACGAGGTGAGCCGCTGAATAAACTTCTGAAAGCTGTTTGTCTTTGCCGATGTATCCTAGGCAATTAACCACTCCCTTAATTTCTTCGTCGTGTCCTCCTGCCCACATGAAGTCAATGTCTGGATGCATCTTCTTAACAATGTACGCCACTTTGAGAAAAATATCCCATCCCTTCTGCCAGCTGGGTCTCCCTGCGAAAAGGACTGTGAATCTACAGTTTTTTTCGTTTCTTGGCTTATATACATTAGAGTCCACAAAATTGGGAATATAGTGAATCTTTCTGTGTTTAATTTGAATCTTGTTAACCATGTGGACAGCGTCAAACAATGATAGGTCTGCTTCCCCGATAATCTTGTGAAATAGGCGGGCTAAGATCGCTGGAATGCCGTAGGTGATGGGTGGAGTTTTTGGTAAGAAGTAAATCTGTGAATGGATGCCTGCTATTTTTGGGCATTTTGTTTTGAAAAAGACGTAGGAAAGAGGGTTATAAAAGATGTAGGCTACGTCTGCGCCAATTCTGTGTCTCCATGCTTCATGATACGGGATGCTATCCAAACTTGTTTTTTGCAATTGAAGCACTTTTCTTTTGTTGGGAACATAAGGTAACGCGTAGATCTCGATGTTATGTCCCTTGTCCTTTAAGGCTTTAGCTAAAGCTATTGTCCATTTTTCACCACCGCCGCCATATGCCAAACTAATGTGTAGACAAAACGCTATTTTCATGCGTTTTCCTCATACAATTGAACATATTCTTTTGCTAGGATGTCCCAGTATCTGCATGACGCCTTCTCCTTTAAATTTTCACCGATCTTCTTTCTAAGCTTTTCATTTTGAACCAGCTCTATAACTGCTTCGGCAAGTTTTTGGGCGTCACAGGGCGAAACCATAACGCAGTCCTCCCCATTTTTTAAGTCTCCTAGGAATCTCGGGATTTTTGTGCATATCAGTGGTTTCCCGTAATCCATGACCCTTGCAAGTGCACCGCTGGCTTCGAAGAAGTTGTCTATGTAAGGTAATACTAGAACGTCACTTTCCAGAATCAACTTTTCAAGCTCGTTTTCAATTAAAAATTTCTTTATGATTTTCACATGGTTTTCTAGCTGCAAACATCTTATTTCCCTTCTTAGTTGGCTTATATGGAAATGTCCTTTTCTTTTTTCTTGATGTGGTGTCTCACCGGCTATTATGAGCTTGACTCTAGGGTGTAACTCAGCAACATTTTGCATAGCTTTTATTAACCATTCTAATCCCTTGCTGGGTCTAATAAAACCATGAAAAAGAACGGTTAAGCCTTCCTTTTTATCTCCTCCGTAAAATTGTCTTGCACGGTCGACACCGTGAGGGATAACAGCTATTTTATTGTTGCTAAGTCCATATGCTCGGAGAATATTTTCCATTAAGTTGGTATGGACGATTATTTTCTTGGATGAAAACTCCAATGTCTTATAAAAGATTCTTAATGGTACATTGTAAAACACTGCAGTGGCTTTTCTTTCGAATACTTTTTCTGTTGTGGCGAAGGGAATCACTCCATGCAAAGTCACGAGAATGCTTATTGAAGTAATTCTCGTAAGCAAGAGCAACAAGAGGTTTTCAATGGCTGATATCGCTGCGTTGTCGTTAAACGTTTTATATTCAATTTGGAAGTGACAGATATGCGGTTTTTGCCTTAGGATATGCTTGAAGAGTTGAAAAGGCATTAAAAGCGATTTTCGCCGCCAAGCGTTAACCATTTTAACGTTGTCTTTATGATTTGCCTCGTTATCGCTGAGAATAACTACTGTACAGTACTTTGAGATTTCAGCATATAATTTATGTGAATAGAGGGCTGATCCCGCTTTCTTATCTGGATATAAGGTTACCGCTGCAATTTTCATTGGTCTTCAATGTTGTTATATAATTTAAGGAATATATGATTAACCAAAAACAGGTCGCCTTTTTAGAACAATTATTCCGTCTTTCTCAAAGATTTTCTCATATTTGCCGCTATGTAACAATGATTCGAACTGTTGCTTAAATGTTTCCGACCGTACGAACACATGGGTCGTCTTATAATCCCTTTGCTTCTTGTCAGCTATAGCATAGTCCACCGTAACTCCGAATGGAACCCAAACATAAACTTCGACCCTATTGGCTAGATGGGGAAAAATATGATTTTGTGCCAGAACCGAAGCGCTGTCTGGAATTTGACTAACTGCCTCTGAGAGAAGCTCTGTGTGTGTTTTTGGAATGGGGTAGCCTTCATAGGCTGCTTCGTTTGAGAAAAAGTAAGGCAAGGGACTTAATGGCGATAGGCTTACCATTATGATTAATGTGGCTATTAGCGGCATTTTGATTTTCTTAAGAAACTGTAGTTTCCATAGGTTTCTAAATCTGATATTTTTAAAACCATGTATTGTTGCGTACATGATGAATGGTATTATGAAAGCCCCGAGATGATAGTTGGGCTGATAAAATGTGTTACATGTTGTTAAAAGGACAACGGATGTCCAAGGGACGCATAATACCAGCTCTCTAGGAGAGAAGACGGCAAGGAAAAAGGTGGACAGGAACAAGGACATCAAGTATATTATTTTATAAGTTCCATCATAAAGAACGGAGTCCATTATTCGTGTTGGCTCACAAATCACATTTACCACAATGTCGCTGTAGCTTTTGCCGAGTTTAGAAAATACTCCCACTCCTGTTGAACTCAATGGAGGCGGACCGAAATAGGAAATGGTTATTATAGATATGAACAGCAATAGAACCGCCAGAACTAAGATAAAAAAGGCACTAGCAATAGCGTTATATTCCTGTAAGCTTGTTATTTTATCTTTCATCAGACTTATGAATGGTCTGAAGTAACGCAAAATTGCGTAAATTCCCATGAAAAACATGATGAATACGGCAAAATCAATAGTTAATGCTGAAAGAATGGAGAATGCAATGAACCATTTCCATTTTTTCTTTTCAAAATAGTAGAGTGCCGATATTGAGAAAAGTGGAATGAAACACTCTGCATGAAAGTCGTAAGTATTCAGTGAGTGAATGAAAGGGTTCAATAAGTATAAGGCTGCGAATCCCACGGGTACAACATTGTCGTTTTTGATTAGAAGTCTCGCTAAAAAATAAATGGGTATGGCAGCTAATGCCAGCACTGCCGATTGCACGATGAGCAGGGTTTCAGGCTTCGGATAAACGTAGTAAAAAGGTAATAATGCGAAAACTATTGGAGAAAAATGGACCCCGAAAAAGGAACCTGACTTTGTAAAGTACAAGTCTGGTGTTTCATAAAAGAACTTTCCATTAAACAATGTGGTGTAAAGTGCTTGACTGGAAATTCCTAAGTCAAAGGCGTGAGTTTCAAAATGAATGTGTCTAGCAACCGTAAACATAGAAAAAACCATGAAATAAGTAAACACCAAAGCATAAACCACCAAATCGCTTACTCGCCTATCATGATATTTAGAATTCAAAAGAATGGCGATTTTCTGTATTTTTTCTTCCAGCATTTTTCTCTTCCTCCTATCTGTTGTTTTAATCTATCATTTGACGATGGTATTTATATTATGCACTCATCTTTTTTAGTGATTTAGGAGAAGTATGATGAGTTCTCAGAAGTTTACTGAGAGGAAATTCGGGGATTATTATAAAGGAAATGATGTTAGTATTTGCGTTCCAACATCTATTGAGAAACGTGAATTTGGCTTTCTGCTCTTTGAAAGGGGAATGTTAAGACACATAACTTTCAAAGCAAAAGAGGCTTTGGAATCCTTCTTAAGGGCAACAACATGCTCTGACGTGTATCACTCATGCTCTTACTATGAAAGTCCAGAAGCTGAAATGGACAGAAAAGGTTGGTTAGGCGCTGATCTTATTTTTGACATTGACGCTGATCACATTCCTACTTCCTGTGAGAGGGTTCATGATGGATGGATCTGCGGCAATTGTAGTTTTTCTGGGAAGGGAATCGCACCAAAAAAGTGTCCTGTTTGTGGCAGTGAAAAGTTTAACATAGGTACGTGGCCTTGTGAAGTTTGTTTAGATTCTGCGAAGACGGAGACTGCGAAGCTTTTAGACCTGTTGATGCGGGATTTTGGTTTTTCTGAAAAAGAGGTGCGTGTGTTTTTTTCCGGGCATCGTGGTTATCATGTTCATGTTGAAAACGAAGCTATTAAGACGCTTGCTGCCGTTGCGCGTAGGGAAATGGTGGATTACGTCTCTGGTTTGGGTTTAGACGTGTTTTTTCACGGTTTAAACGAGAAAAACTGGAGGGTAATGCGTGCTTATCAAGATATTCGTTTAGACGATTTGGGCTGGCGTAAACGCATAGCCTTAGGGATGCAGAACTTTATTCTTAGCGCCAACGAACAAGATTTAAGAAATATTGGACTTAGAAAAAGTATTGTTGAGGCGATATTACGAAATAAGGATGCAATTTTGAAGAGTTTGTTGGAAACGGGAACTTGGGGTGTTATCAGGGGGGTTGGTTTTGAAACTTGGAGGAAGATAGCAGAGCATGGTGTAAAGTTGCAGTCTGCAAAAATCGACACGGTTGTTACAACAGACATCCATCGTTTGATCAGATTGACTGGTACCTTACATGGCAAGACCGGTTTTAAAAAGGTTGAGTTTCCAGTTTTAGCTGTAGATGATTTTGATCCGTTTAAGAGTGCAGTAGCTTTTAAAGGGGGCACGGCAACCGTCTTTGTTTCCGATGCACCTGAGTTTAGGTTGGGTGACGAAATGTTTGGTCCTTATAGAAGTCAAAAGGTTGAATTACCTACAGCTGCGGCTGTTCTGCTTATTTGTAAACGTAGAGCAGAGGTGTTGGAATAAATGTATGATGAGTTGTATGAGATTTGGAAGCATGAGCTTGAACGGCTTGAACTTGGAAGGCTTCCTCCGGATTTTCACTCCAGAATTGCTGGTTATTTGAGGAGGCTTAAGGAAGAAAGTCGAATGCTTGATAAAAGAACTGTTAAGGCAAGGCTTCTCAAGAGTGAAATGCAAAATGTTAAGCGCATGTCACGTGAGTTAATTCGAACACGTTACGGAAAATTGGTCACAAAAGTGGCTAAAGGTGAAAAGATCCCATCAGACGGTTTGACAGCTGAGGAAGAAAAAATTTACACCGGGGTTTCGCCTTTTGCGGAAGCATATCAGAGTTTTGCCAAAAGCATCCTGAATGGACACGTACCCAAAGGTGTTGAGCAAAAACACAAAAGGGCTGCGTTACGTTTCTTAAAGGATGTTCCAGCAATAATTGGCGCAGACATGAAAACCTATGGGCCCTTCAAAGTTGAGGACGTTGCTTCCTTACCTGTTGAAAATGCTAAAATTCTGGTTAAACAGGGTTTAGCTGAAAAAGTTGAAGTTAACTAGCTACAAGAAGAGCTTACTTAGAAAATCCAGCTCAAGTTGAGACAATTAGAGCCATCTTAACTAGTTCTCCTTTCAGCAGATAATTTATTCCTCAACCTTCTGAATGTAAACATTGTAACACTTCTATTTTGTAATTATCTTAGATGATCAGAAGCATCTTTTGTACTAGTTTTCCAGCTTCTGATTTTCTCCCATAGAGTTCGGCTTCCAATTATTATTAATGGATAAGATATGATCCAAGTGATGGAGTATAATTGGCCATAATAGTTATGAAAGTTCCACCAGTCACCACCATTTATTGCAATCGCAAAAATGGTAACTATTCTCAAAACATTGATGAAGTACGTAACTATTGCACCAATTACGAAATAGACTATCCTTTGTCTCCAAGGAATAATTGTCTTCTTTAAAAACAACAGAATCGTAACAGTATATAGTAGGAGGCTCTCAACACCAGAACATGGCCAAGCTATGTCAAAAGTAACAGAGCTGGGCCATGTTTTCCAGGCTTCTAATCTTGGCATACCTTTGATGGGAGCTAAAAAGCGTGTTTGATAGCCTATGCAGTTTAAAATGTTTGCTGCAAGCGTGGCCGTTGTTGGAACAAATATCTGAAAGGGTGTGAACCTTCCTTCTGGATATACGTTGTCTATTATGTATATCGCCCCAATAATTCCTAAAAAGAACACGGAAATCGAAAAATCCACTAGGCCATCAATCCCGTATTCTAATAGGATTATTAAGGCAAAAAGCACTGCAAAAACTAGATATTCTATTGAAAGCGGCATCCAGTTCGCAAGGGGGACGTTATGTTGTCCAGCCAGATCTGCAATCATCGTATTTAATCCGAAATAGTTGGCGTCAATCACATAGATTGTAGGAAGCAGAAGCGCCATAATAAAGGCAATAGTTCTTATGGACTTTAGTTTGCATTTTTCTGTTTGGAACTCTTTCCAAATCAAAATTGTTTCTAGGGCGAAAAGCCATAGAAAGAAAAGGTGATAGGTTCTGCCTTTCCATGTCATTTCGAAGGAATCTGGATATAGAGAATATAAAGCAAGAAATGGTATAATAAACGAGAGGAGGGGTAAGAGTTTTGTTAGGGTGTTTGCGTTTCTCTTTATTGTTTGTACGATGTCTAGCATCAGCGTCCCCTCAGGGTCTTTTGAAGTTCGATATAACTATCTAACCGCTATTTAAAAGTGATTTTTGGCTAACGGGTTTTTCGCCTAGGCTTTAATTGATTGAGTCTTAGACTATGCCCTTAGGTTAAATAGATATTCCGGAGAGATAGCGAAAAAGTATAAGAGCGTGTGTTTTCTTTATGCAAGGCTAGTCGTGATTAAAATGGATGTTCCGAAAGAGATTAGGACATACTGCCCGAGATGCAAAAAACATCAAATTCACACGGTTACCTTATACAAGGCTGGAAAGCGGAGGGCCTTGGCCAAGGGCGAACGACACCACCAGCGTGAAAAAAAGGGTTACGGTGGACAGAAATATCCTCTTCAAAAAGAATTTGCAAAGACTACTAAAAAGCAAACTTTAAAGTTAAAGTGTAAAGTTTGCGGTTACACAAGACATAAAGAAGGTGTACGATTAAGAAAATTAGTAATCGCATAAAATTGGGGGTCACGTTATGAGTGAATGGGAAAAACTTATTCCACGACCGAGAAGCAGTTTCCTCAGAGTAAAATGTTTAAAATGCGGTAACGAGCAGATAGTTTTCAGCCATGCTGTTAATAAGGTTAACTGCAACGTTTGTGGGACCGAACTCGTAGAGCCTTCGGGTGGGAAGGCCATAATTAAGGGCGAAATAGTTGCAGCTTTTGAGTAGGGATGAATATCACAATGGCGCTTAAAAGACAAGAGTGGCCTGAAGTTGGTGATTTGGTCATGGCCACTGTGGAATCTGTAACTGATTATGGTGCTTATGTGAAACTAGACGAATACAATAAAAAAGGTTTGCTACATATTTCGGAAATTTCCTCTTCTTGGATTAGGAACATACGTAATTTTGTCCGTGAAGGACAAAAGGTCGTTTTAAAAGTCTTACGAGTTAATGTGGAAAAGGAACACATAGACTTGTCCCTAAGAAGAGTTACCAAAAGAGGGAAGATCGAGAAGGTCATGTCTTGGAAGAGGGAGCGAAAAGCTGAAGCACTACTCCGAAGCGTTGCTGAAAAGACTAGTTTGTCGGCTGAGGAGGCTTATGAGAAAGCCGGTGCGCTTATTGAAAGAGAGTACGGGTTGTATGAAGGTTTTGAAAAGGTCGTAAAAGACGGAGTAGAGGCTTTAACAAAGATAGGTGTGCCACAGAAGCTTGCAACGGTTATTGCTGAGGTTGCTAATGAGCGAATACGGATACCCCTGGTCAAAGTGAAAGGCATGGTTGAACTTCGGTGTATGAAGCCTAATGGGGTGAAAGTCGTCAAAGAAGCCTTTTTGAACGCCAAAAAAGCTGAGAAATCCCGAGATGCAAAACTTCGCTTTTATGTTGTTGCTGCACCAAAATATCGCATCGAAGTTTTGGCCGAAAACTACAAGTATGCAGAAGCCGTTTTACAGAGGGTTGCTGAAAATGTTGTTTCAAGGGTTGTTAAAGCTGGTGGACAGGGGGTTTTTAGAAGGGAAAAGTGATGGTTTGGCTTCTGAGAAAATGTGAAAAATGTGGGAGATACACGCTGAAAAAAGACAAATGTCCACATTGTGGTGGAAAGGTTCGGGTTCCACATCCGCCTAAGTTTTCGCCTGATGATAAGTACATCAAGTACAGGATGGCTTTAAAAAAGAGAGGCTCAGTTGAATGAAAGAGACGTTCATTAAGGAGCTTGTAGAGGTTAAGCTAAAAAATCCTGTTTTAATTGAGGGGCTTCCGGGTTTGGGGCTTGTTGGAAAAATTGCCACACGCTATTTGATTAAACATTTAAAGGCTGAAAGGTTTGCTCATCTCTATTCTCCTCACTTCCCGTATTTCGTGCTTGTAAACAAAAAAGGAAGTGTTAGGCTCCTGCGTGGAGCCTTCCATTTCTGGAAGAACCAGAACAGGGAAAACGACCTAATGTTTTTAACAGGAGATAGCCAAGCACAAACAATTGAGGGACAATACGAAATCTCTGATTGCATACTGGGTTTCGCTAAAAAACACAACGTAAAGATGATTGTCACGGTAGGTGGTTACCGAATGGAAGTGAAAGACAAGCCTAAAGTTATCGCGGCAGCCACCAATCCAGAACTTTTGAACAGAGCGTTACAAGCCAAAGCTGTAGTGAGTTCCATGGGGAGCCCAATTGTTGGCACTGCTGGCTTAATTTTGGGTCTAGCCCGCTTCCAAAAGATTGATGCTCTTTGTCTTCTGGGTGAAACACGGG
>Ga0224501_10000680_pt1 | contig 26403 bp, 16 predicted proteins | sample SF_Oct11_sed_USG_4_FD_169105 | JGI IMG/M metagenome (GOLD analysis project Ga0224501, IMG submission 169105) | Sediment microbial communities from San Francisco Bay, California, United States - SF_Oct11_sed_USGS_8_1 | ecosystem: Environmental > Aquatic > Marine > Sediment | place: USA... | reverse complement strand
TTTCCTCTATTGGTAGAGGTCTGTTCATGAACACGGCCACGCAACAGCGAAACATTGAAAGACACGCCATGAACAGCATAACGCTAATAGATACTATGGGTACCAATGCGGGTGAAGCCCCGTAACCGGGATAAGCAGGTGTATATGTGGGTATGCCCCACGTCAACATTAGAATACAAAAACCGATGATTACCAGATAAGCAATTATGTCCCTGTTAATTCTTGTCACTTCGTCCTTACTCCCACAACCTTACAACGGGTGCAATGCAGCCGGACCGAGGGTCCGGCTTACGTTATATCATGCTAAACCTAATTACTCGCATGCATTGAGAAGTCGGCGTACAATTTTCTAGCAGTACTATCAGCAACCTCTTCACCCCACTTAACTGGGCGCATCAACAAGTTATCAGTGATAAACGTTTGCGTTTCCTGATCACTAGCAAGTTGGTTTGCAGCGGCAAGAAGCTTGGCTTTTACTGACTTGTCCAAGCCCTTAGGCACAACCAATGCACATATCATTTCGATTTGCTCGTCGAAACCTTGTTCACGCAAAGTAGGCACTTCAGGAATAGGTGGTAGACGCTCACCCAATGCTGAGGCAATTAATTTAATCTTTCCTGCTTCTACATTTTTATAAAGAATGGCACCGACATAACCTACAGACGCATGTCCACCAGTTACCGCTCTAATTACGGATGGACCACCTTTAGATGGTGTCAATGACAACTTCACACCTTCTTTTTTTGCCATACGCTTAAGTGCATCTCGGTCATCTGCGCCATGGAACATAGCAATCATGGCTTTGTCGTTCTTTTTGTGCCACTCAAACGCTTCTTTTAAAGTATTCCATGGCTTATCCGGCGTTGAAATAAAACCACTTGAATTCAATGCAACCAGTGATAGAAAATCAAAGTCATCATGCTTGTATTGTAATCTGTCGTGGTGTGGTGCATAGGTATAGGCAGTTAAGGAAGTGATACCAACGGTATAGCCATCGGGCTTTGACTTGGCAAGCTCAGTGGCCATTACAGTACCATGTCCACCTTTTACATTTTTCACGTTAATAGGTTGACCTAGAATTTTACTCATACGCTGTCCCAAGCCGCGAGCTAATCGGTCGATTTGTGCACCCGGTTGAACCATGGTCATGAATGTAATCGGACGGTTCGGATATTCAGCTGCGTTAATATTGGTAAATGTTGCCACCATCAAAATGCTGAGTGTAACTGTTAGTATATTTCTCATTTTCACATTTCCCTTTGTTAGACATTTGCAAATCCAGCCCTTAAATTGTGGAATGGCCTGCTTTGCATAATTTAAAACGATAATAACGAACATGGGCTCTATTTATTGTCGCCCACATGACATTTTTAGCCAAGCATTTGATACTTAAAATTAGTATTTACTAAAACACTAATGTTAAGTTTCATAGTATTTAGCGTTCTGTGAGAATACAGGCGTTATTGTGATATTTGTTATTGATTATTGCAATAGACTAGTGACTCAATTCTATTTACAAAGTCAAGCTCGATTAGACTAAACAAACATTAGGTTGCACGGGTAATAACTCAGGTGTCCCGTTAGTCAGTCACTGCTGACAATGTAAAAAAGGAGCATTTCGTGTAGCAAGCATCTGTCACTCGCCGATGATAATAAGCAATACACCTTTGTGAGCCATTTCATATTTGAAGTTTTGCTAAACATTAAACGCGGCTATATATTCAATTATGAAAATATTTCTAAAAAGCGTACAAGACAATTAAGAACTTTTTGAATTTGAAAGATTGTATCAATGCTAACAAAGTATCAATCAGACAAGTTTTCATTGCGTGGAATTTGATGTTCATTAATACCGAGCACCACTGCTTCACACAATAACAAGAGTTCATCGACAAATGTGTCGAGTTTATGAAATTGCCCAGCTTTCACCATAAATTCCATTTCTTTTGCCAGATCGGAGATTTGTGGATAACCAAAACCCCCACCCGTCCCTTTTAGAACATGTAGTTCTTTCTTTAAATTATTCCACTGATGATTATCGCAGGCTTCTTTAATTCGCCGACAATCGTTTGGCAAGGCCGCTACGTATTTTACAATTAAATCCAGAAAGTCCGGCTCATCCTCAAGAAGATTAGAAATAACCGGTTCTACCTCATGCGTTGTCGTTTCAGTTTTCTGTAAATAACTGCTTACAACTCTAGCAAAATAATTTCGGTCAATCGGCTTGGTGATTACATCATCACAACCTAATGCTTTGTAATGCTCAACATCGGAAAGCATTGCATTTGCGGTCATAGCAATAATGGGCTTTGTATAATGTTGTTGTCGTAGGCTTTTAATCGCATCTTCACCACCCATAATCGGCATTTCGATATCCATAAGGATTAAGTCATAACTTTTTTCCATGGCGGCATCCACGGCTGACCTCCCATTGTCAACCAAATTAACAGAAGCTCCAAGCTTACGCGCATACATACTTACCAATCCTTGCAGTGCTGGTGTATCTTCAGCAATCAAGATTTGACCACTATAATTTTTCTTAAAACTGATGGTGGCAATGTGACTAATTTGTTTGTCTAAAATTGAATCCGGTGTATGGCATAATTCCCCTGCCTCGATTCCCAAGGGCAATAGCAACGTAAAACAACTGCCTCGACCGGCTTCACTTTCCAGGGTTAAACTCCCTCCTAACTTTTCCGCCAACTGACGCGATAAGGTTAAACCCAAACCGGTGCCACCATATTTTCGAGTCGTACTGTTATCCGCTTGGGTAAAAGCATCAAATACCTTGTCGACTTGCTCGGACGTCATACCAATGCCGCTATCGATACAGTCAAATTTCAGTTGTCGTGTTTGTTCTACAAAACTGACCTTAATTTTAATAAAACCTTCATGGGTAAATTTAATCGCATTACTGCACAAGTTTAATAAAATTTGTTTCAAGCGAATCGGGTCCGTCAAAAGCGACATAGGCATCGCCGTTTCGAAGCAAATAGCAAACTCAAGGTTTTTTTCATGCGCTTGAGCAGCAAACAATGATTGCAAATCCGCTAACACTTCAAAAGGATTAACTTCAATTTGTTCCACTGCCAATTTATTAGCTTCGATTTTTGATAAATCTAGAATATCGTTGATAAGCTCTCTTAGGTGTTGCCCGCTATTGATGATTGTGGTAACAGCTGTGATTTTTTCGTCGCGGCTTAAGTCTGTTTCTAACAAAGTTTCAGCATAGCCAATAATGGCAGTTAATGGCGTTCTGATTTCATGACTCATATTCGCCAGGAACTTGCTTTTGGTTTGATTAGCGCTTTCGGCCTCCTCTCTTGCCAATTTCAAATTCTCAATGAGCTCTGCCAATTGCCGCGCAATAAAATCAAAATTTTGAGAAATGTCTGAGAGTTCTTTGAATCGAGTTTCGCCAATTGCAATGTATTGCCCTTCGAGTAAAGACGCAGCGGATCGCTTTAATCGCATCATCGGTTTCAGAGCAAAATTAATCACAATGACAGCAACCATTAATCCAACCGCGCCCAATATCATCGCGATCATGAAGCTAATATTACCCACCCGATTTAATGCATTCTCAAAATCAGCACGATTAATTGCAACTCGTGCCAATACCAGCGCATTGCCAACAACGTCCTGAAGCTCCTCATCACCATGCAAGGAATGATTATTAAACCTATGATTCAAAGGATGATTATGTTTGATAACAACATATTGGTCGAGGGATTGTTGATCCGGCCATGATGATGACTGAAAACTGATTTCTCCATTGGCTTGCACAATCTTGATAGGCGCACCAAGCTCTTCACTCATATGACTCATACTTGTAACTGGATCAATTAGGATAAGAATATAGCCACTAAAACGCAACCCACCTGCAGGCGCAATCAAAGCAAAATATGCATGACCTTCATGACTGCATAACCCATAAATCGTGCGTAAGCGATGCGACTTGGGTCGTTGTTGTGTTTGATTAATTAGACTGCTACAGATCGGAGTGGAATCAATGTTAATGCCCTTTTCTGACCAAGCGAGCGCTTGAAAAGCTTGATCAAATACCGCGATTTTAACTACTGAAAGTTGATTAGTTGTTACATAATATTGCGCAAATTGATCATTGAGAATTTCTGTTAAAACACTTTGATTTTTTTGCTTAACCGCCTGTCGGAAACCTTCTTCTTGATTAATGAAATCTGCCATATCTCGACTGAGCTGGTTTAATTCTTTTACTTTTTCCTCAATTTTAATATGAAGAATGCGATCGATAGTGCGCTTTTCCTGCTCATAGGCCAAATTTTCATATTGTTTATTACTAACAAACAAAATAAGCAAACTGAGGCCACCGACTGCCAATACAATAAACAGCATAATTAGTCGGATTGACCAAGTTTTTTTTGGTTTGCGCGAAGCCAAATATCACCCGTAGCACGGTTAATGAATTAGCCAAGATTAATTGACATGAATAAATGCGCTATCGGTAGGTTTTTTCCACCGCTTTAGGGTTTTGGAAGCATTTTTTTGTTATTAAGTCTTTGATGTAATGAAATAAACGACATTATAGGACATGCTAATGTGCAATAGTCGAATAAGTAGTTTGTCCGATTTTGAAATTAATTCATTAAATCGATGGTCAAGCCTTTTTCGCGCATAGCATCAGCCCGATGCTCAATAAAACGCTGGAAACTGGGTTCTTTTTGATAAGCATTACTCGCTACATAATCAAACGATGATTGCACATGAAATGATTTCAAATATGCCTCCATACGAAACACTTCTTCTCCTTTATGATTAAAAAACACAACCGAAGGCGTATATTTAATATCGAGTGCTTTGGCCCATGCTTCTGCGCTAGTTTTCTTACCGCTCGGAGTAATCACATTGCTTTGCTTATCCCAGATATCAATAATGCCTGATATATGTTGCTTAGCCAATTGAATACTTTCTTTACGCTTTAATATGTCTTCATGCAATTCATCACAGGTGGGGCATTGTTTTTGTTCAAAATAAACCGCAAAATGTTTTCCGGGTTTAGCCATGGCTTTAAAATCATGCGGCGCTTTAATAAAAAATGGCTCTTGGTGAATCACTCCCTTAGCCGCAGGTGGTGAAAACTTCGCGGCATAGTCTTTAAACTTGATTTTTCCTTCTTGTTTTTCTAATGCATAATTTAAAGCGGTTTCAAAACGGTGGGGTTCATAATAACCGTTAATACGTAGAATTTTTTCACCTTGTTCATTTAAAAATAGAATGGTCGGTGTAAACATAACACGGCGTTTTTCTGCAAATTTCTTTTCGGTTAAGCTTGTTCCATCCACATCACTCACATCACGGTCACCCCACATATTAATGGCGATGACTTCGAAGTGTTTCTGTGTTTTATCACTTATATGTTTTTGTGTGAAATTCACCGTGATTAATTTCTTGCAATAGGGACATCCATCCTGATAAAAATACAACATGACCCGCTTGCCATTTTCAGCCGCTTCGTCCACATCGTCTTTTAATTCAAGAAAGGAATTTTTAAACCAGCTAGGTTGATCCACATGGCCAGGATTGGTTAAACCCTCATCGAGTTTTTCTTCAGCGGCCGAAGTGATTTGTATGACACTGAAAACCATCAAAATAACCAAGCACACATTCTTAAATTTCATATTCCACCCCCGGACAAATTCCTTTGAATTTGCACTCATTTTGAGTCCTACCCACATACTAAACAAAAGCGAGTACATTACCAATAGTAAAAACAGAATAACAACTTAAACCCACTTCTTTAGTGACTTTGTGCGTAGCCACGCATTATGCAAAATGGACGAATGAGTCATTAACATCGGTCTATTCATAAACATCCAATAGTATATTATTTTTATCCATTTGTGTCACCTACGCATATCTAGCACATTTATATTCTACTTTTATCTGGTTTTTGATAATGTCAGCTATAGAAAAAAAATTATTATATCCAAATATAAAAAAAGGCTGAATCTAAAATGTGCCACAACCGACTCAAATGCTTCGTAATTTCTGTTGTGTTTTTTTTGGCTTCAATCATGTCTCTCAAGTCTTTATATGCGTTTGACCTATGTGACTATGAGCCAGACCTATGCCAACAAGCCAATCAGCAAATAAAGCAGGCCCAACAGCAACTCGACGATATTGAAGTTGAAATCAATACTTCAATTCATCAAGTGAATAGCGAACTTGAACAATTGATCGCACAAAAAGAACAACAAATAAAAAACTTCTTAGCTGATTTTAAGCAAACTTATGCTGAACCGCTCCACCAAATTGCGCAACAAACAGGCGTTAAACTCAATACCCTTGAAGAAGAGCTGAGTAAAGCAAAAGATGTTATCAAAACCGTAGACAGAATTAAGATGCTTGAACTAATTAGTAATGAAATAAATATTCAAAAACAACGTTTAGAAGAGAAACTAGCTGCAATACGACAAGCAATCGTCTCGGGGGCTGAGAACAGAGTAAACCAGGAAGTCGACGCTCTCACACAACGTTATATCTCTATGCGAAACAAAACCAGTCGCTTGCTAAAACAAGAAATGGAAAATATTGTATCCGAATTAGAAAACAATGTGAGTAATCAATTGCACTTAATCAATTTCTCAGATGTTTTCGTTCGATCACATTCAAGAAGACAAACTCCGCGCTCACCTTCAAATGCAACAACTATCAACTTTTCTCAGCCACAAATAGGTTTTGGCATATATAAAACACAATACGGATTTGTTATTCCTTTTCACTATCAATTTCATCGCAACTTCGATGTAGGTCTTAATTTGCCCGCCGACAAAAACACGTATAGCCATACCTTAAGTTATTTACGCGGATTCCTCAATCCATGGAATCATTCTTTTGTTGAAGCGCGAATGCAAGCATATAACTTATCTACTCCGACTTATAGTCGATCTTTAAAATTCGAGCAAACATGGAAACAAGCCTTTTTCGCTTACATAAATACCTTGGGCACAACCGAAAGTCTCTTCGAATTTGAACGCCATCAATTTGAAGTCGGTACCCATCTCTCACCGCGACAGACCATTCTGTTAACCCGTGCAAATACTAATTTTTGGCACAACGAGGTGAGTACTTCAATGCATACCGAACGAATGTTTATTCAATATCTAATTAAAACACACAAAAATGCTCTCTATAATAGTCAAGCGGTATTTAATATCATTCTTTACCTACCGCAAAAACAACACTGGTCTATAGGTGCGGAATCCTTTCCGGTGCAAACGAGCCCTGCCCATGTTGATTTTGGCATTAGCGTTGACTTCTAGTATTTTCTTATTAGTATTATGCCGCTTTGGGATTACGTTGTCGTTGATGTAAAAATCGTAAAACTTCAGCGCGATAATGGTTGTAGTCGGCATTATCCGCGAGTTCGAGACGATTACGTGGATGCGCTAAATTCACATTGAGAATTTCACCGATGCTGGCCGCCGGGCCATTGGTCATCATAACAATACGATCAGACAATAAAACGGCTTCATCCACATCATGAGTAATCATAATAACCGTGTTATTCAAATCACTGTGAATTTCCATTAATGAGTCTTGCAGGTGAGCCCGCGTGAGTGCATCAAGTGCACCAAAAGGCTCATCCATTAACAAGACTTCTGGCTCCATGGCCAGTGCACGAGCGATACCCACACGTTGTTTCATACCACCGGAAATTTCATCGGGGCGTTTATCCTTGGCATGTAGCATGTGCACCAACCTCAAGTTATGTTCAATCCATTCTTTGCTTTCCTGTTTATTTTTTTTACCTTTAAAAACCTGGTTCACCGCAAGCTCGACATTCTGGTAGGCGCTGAGCCAGGGCAATAAGCTGTGATTCTGAAAAACAACAGCGCGATCAGGACCCGGCTCGTTGACTTCCTTGCCCTTTAAAATAACACCACCTTCAGTTGCTTGGTGCAGACCGGCAATAATATTTAATACAGTTGATTTCCCACAGCCCGAATGACCAATCAAAGATACAAATTCACCTTCGCTAATTTTCAAACTGACCTTGTCCAGCGCTTTAAACGGGCCGTTAGGCGTTGGAAATTCAATCGATACTTGTGATAACTCTAAATAATTACTCATTAATCAATTCCTCTTAGCGCAACTCAGCTGATTTATCCCAACTTATCCATTTTTGCATTGCTAGCATCAATCGATCGAGCAAAAAGCCAATTAGACCGATGGCAAACACTGCAACCAGAATACGTCCCAACGAATTTGAGCTTCCGTTTTGAAATTCATCCCAGACAAATTTTCCTAGTCCTGGATTCTGCGCTAACATTTCTGCAGCGATTAAAACCATCCAAGCAATACCAAATGACAAACGCAAGCCTGTGAAAATCATCGGAATAGAATACGGCAATACAATTTTGTAAATGTGAGTGAAATAGCCTAAGCGCAACACTTTACTCACATTGAGTAAATCTTTATCGACATTTGCAACACCGACGGCTGTGTTAATCAAGGCTGGCCACAAACAGCACAAGGTGACGGTTAGCATGGAGTTTAAAAATGACTTCTGAAACATGGGATCATCAGACACATACATGGCACTCACAATCATAGTGACAATAGGTAACCATGCTAGTGGCGATACGGGTTTAAAAATCTGCACCAATGGATTGATTGCATTATAAATGCTATTGCTCAAACCACTCACTATCCCCAACGGTACGGCAATTATTGTGGCTAATAGAAATCCGCACAGGACAGTGACAATGCTTGTTACAATCTGATCAAAAAACGTAGCACGTCCCGTATAAGATCGCACTTTAATTTCCGCATTCGCATTGTTCTCCAGTTTTTTTGCATTGCGTCGTTCTTGGCGTTCATAAAACGCTGCTGCTTTCTCGCGCTCTATTTGATGTTCGTCCACCAAATTTTGGAACTGTTGCCAAACCTGTGCAGGACCGGGAACGGCACCAAGTGAAGTAACAACTTTTGGCGCTAAACCAGCCCATAATAATAAAAACACGGTTACCCCAAGTACTGGCAATAGAAAAGTCTTTGTTATTAGTTTTAATTGTTCGCTGACTGCATCACCTTTTGCTAGTTTATAAAAAGGCAAGCTCCAGCTAAAAATGGATCGAATAGATCGTAGTGCTAACTCAGTCATAATATCCCTCGCATGATATTAGGGTGGTCCACCTCATTCGAGGTGGATAAAAATACTTAAATAAGGTCTTTTTCTTTTAAGCCGATAGAAAACTTATTCAAATAGTCATTGGGCTTCTTACCGTCATACACAATATTGTCAATAAAATGTGTTTGTGGCGCACGGAAGCCATCTTCTTTAGAGAAGTTTGGAAATTCATTGGCTTTGATTTTTCCTTCAGCGATTAAGGCTTGTGCCGCTTTGCGATAGATGTCAGGTCGATAAACTTTCTTCGCTACCTCCATATACCAACTATCGGGTTGGTATTCTGAAATCTGCCCCCAACGACGCATTTGTGTTAAATACCAAATGGCATCGGAGTAATAAGGATAGGTCGCATTATAGCGAAAGAACACATTAAAATCGGGCACCTCACGCTTATCACCTTTTTCATATTCAAAAGTACCCGTCATGCTATTGGCGATAACTTCATAATCCGCACCAACGTAATAACTTTTTGATAAAATTTTCACGGCTTCAGGACGATTTGCATTATTGTTATCATCCAACCATTTTGCTGCACGAAGAAGTGCTTTGACTACTCGCAAATGGGTATTAGGATTTTTATCCGCCCATGTTTTGCTTACGCCAAATACTTTTTCTGGATTATTCTTCCAAATATCATAATCCGTGACCACAGGCACACCAATCCCTTTAAATACGGCTTGCTGGTTCCACGGCTCACCCACGCAATATCCATTAATGGTTCCAGCCTCCAACGTTGCAGGCATTTGTGGTGGTGGTGTCACGGATAACAGGGCATCAGCGTTGATCTGTCCACTGGTATCACCTTTATGTGGTGCATAAAAGCCTGGATGAATACCACCCGCAGCCAACCAATAACGCAACTCATAATTGTGAGTCGATACGGGAAAAACCATACCCATTTTAAAAGGCTTTCCTTGCTTGTTATAATTCTCAACCACAGGTTTTAAATAATCGGCTTTAATCGGATGCACTGGCTTGCCATCTTTTTGTTTAGGAATATTGGGTTTCATTTCAGCCCATACTTTATTCGATACGGTAATACCATTACCATTTAGGTCCATGCTAAACGCGGTGATAATATCCGCTTTGGTACCAAAACCAATGGTTGCGCCTAGGGGTTGACCGGCTAGCATATGCGCACCATCAAGCTCACCGTCAATCACGCGGTCGAGTAAAACTTTCCAGTTGGCTTGCGCTTCTAAGGTCACATATAAACCTTCTTCTTCAAAAAAACCTTTTTCAGCGGCTATGGCCAGTGGTGCCATATCGGTTAATTTAATAAATCCAAATTTAAGTTCTTCTTTTTCCGCTTCGCCAATTTCAGCGTGTACAGGTGAAAATACTAAGGCTAGTGATGAGGCAGCCAGAACCAAATGCTGACGAATAGTGCTGGGGATTAATTGTTTTAGTTGAAACATACTTCTTCTCTCCGTTTCTTTTCTAACTAAGTCGTTTTGATAAAAATCATCAATTGCTTAAACTGCCTATAGCAGCGACTATGCCATAAAGAAAATAGCGAGAATTATGAACAAGAAACAAAGGCTTAGCTTATGACATTTGATTTCCAAGCGAATACACAAGCGCGCTATAATAGCGCATTGAATTTTTTTGCTAAAACCACTGGAACCTTATGGTGCATACATTTTGTCGCATTTGTTGCAAACCATACGCATATTTTTAGGCAAAACTTGTTTTATATTTGCAAGACAACTATTGCTTTCATTTTCCCATTAACCTTTCTTAACATTGTTAACAATGTTAAACATTCTTCTACATTCATTTAATTATTTTTCTTAACAAAGATTTTTGTCATGTAGGTTTTCAATGACTTAGACATTCAGCGACATGTGGCACGCAAACTGTAATAGCTTACGTGAGACTTGAACAAACAAACTGACTAGGAGAAACACCATGACTCACTTCACTAACTTAAGCAAACTCGACTGTGTATCTCGTACTGTTTTAGCTTCCAGCTTATTAATTGCTGCATTTTTTCTACTAGCAAGTCCTATGTTTTTTTCCTTGATCGTAACATCAAGCTTGTACTTTTTCCTTACCGCATTAACTTCTTGGGACCCTATGTATTTTTCGGGAAATTTATTGAAAGAAAAATTCAGTGTAAAGGAGGCCACTCATTTAAAAGAAGCATTGTAAGCCCTTAACCCTATGTATTAGTAATCTTCTATCTCATACGCACCTCCCCCCCCAAAGCTTGTGTACTCTTAGCGTGCACAAGCTTTACTCATGTTAAGGAACGTGAACCATGATGAAACACAAATCGCCAAAAGGGTCCAAAAACGCGTGGTCTAGAATATGCAAATACTATTCTTATGATAGACTCAAGCACACTCAATAATCATTCACCGGATGCAGTGATTAGTTTCTTACTGCAAGCATCACGTATTGTTTGTGAAAATATTGAACCCTCACATACGATCAATGCACTGCTTAATCTATTAGATAAGGAACAAGAACTTATCAAAGCTAGAGTTATTCTCTTGGATGAAAATAAAAAGCTACGGGTGCAATATGCGCCCACCTTAGATGCAGATGCCATAAACAAAGGCGTTTATGAATTGAACGAAGGCATCACCGGCCATGTATTTTCAACCGGTGAGGTGGCCTTGATTGAAGATGTAAGCATGGAACCTGCGTATTTATCACGTATTCCATCGACCATACACTTGAACGCAAAAAAAGTATCTTATATTGCCGTCCCCATACATCAACAAAACCGAGTGATTGGCGTTTTAGCCGCACAACGCAAAGATGCTGAATTAGAGAAATTGAAAACCGATACGCGTGTTTTATTTATCGTCGCTTCTATGATCCAGCAAGTATTAGTCATTCACCAACTAATAAACAATAAAACCCAAATGTTAGTCAAAGAAAATCAACGTTTAAAACAAACACTGGGGCAAAGTACCGGGCAATTAAAATTAATCGGTGAACACACAACATTCCGCAAGGCCTATGACCTAGCATTAAAGTCTGCGCTATCCGATTCATCTGTATTGCTCAATGGTGAGTCCGGCACCGGAAAAGAGTTATTCGCACGTTTGATTCATCAATCCAGCACACGCAAAAATAGTGAATTTGTTGCAATTAATTGTGCAGCGATTCCAGATAACCTGCTTGAATCAGAACTATTTGGACATGAAAAAGGCAGTTTCACCGGCGCCAACCATTTGCGTCGAGGTCGATTCGAGTTAGCCGATGGTGGCACCTTATTCTTGGACGAAATCGGCGATATGAATTTTGAAGCACAAACTAAACTATTACGCACGCTGCAGGAAAGACGTATTCAACGGGTCGGTAGCGAAAAAGATATTGCGGTTGATGTTCGTGTTATCGCCGCGACGCATAAAAATCTACCCGCCTTGATCAAAGCCGGTCATTTTCGTCTCGACTTGTATTATCGGCTGAATGTTATTCCAATTCTGTTACCCTCGCTGCGTGAACGAGCCAGCGACATTCATTTACTAATCAATAATTTCTTGCTAATGCATCAGAACTACAAACATCAACCGATTGATATTGAAACCAATGCGGTGAATCGTCTGTCTCAATATGCATGGCCGGGAAATATTCGACAACTAGGCAATGTTATTGAACGTTTATGTTTATTTGCTGAAAATCAATTAATTCGTCTAGTTGATGTTGAGGATATTTTAAATCAAGAACAAAGCGAATCTGATCTTACCACTTATACAGCCGATACCTCTTACGCGCCATCACCAGCAATCGAAACCCGTCCGTACCAAAAAATCCACTATACGGACCCTCAAGGCATTATCAATGCGATTCGTCAGAATCAAGGTAATAAAAGTCGAGCAGCCAAACAATTGGGATTAACGTTACGTCAATTACAATATCGAATTGATAAACTTGAAATCAAACTCTAATCGGCAGGCGGTAAAGCCTCAGGCTCACTTTGTTGCACCTGCCACATATGGGCATAAGATCCCTGTTGGCTGAGTAATAATTCGTGACTGCCCTGTTCGACGACTTGCCCGTTCTCCAAAACCAAAATTTCATCGGCATCGACAATGGTTGATAGACGGTGGGCAATAACCAAGGTCGTATGATTTTGTGCTGCATTTTTAAGAGCCGCCAAAATGCTTTGCTCTGAGCGAGAATCCAATGCAGACGTCGCTTCATCAAAAATCAAAATTTTTGGATTTTTAAGAATGACCCGCGCAATTGCCACCCGTTGTTTTTCACCTCCCGATAATTTAAGGCCACGTTCGCCCACCATAGTGTCGTAGCCTTGCGGCAGTTGCATAATGAAATCATGAATATTGGCTAAACGTGCCGCCTCATGAATTTGTGCTTCACTGGCATCGATGTTTGCATAGCGCAAGTTATACATCAAACTATCATTAAACAACACCGTGTCTTGTGGCACGATACCAATATTCTGTCTAACACTTGTTTGTGTGACATCACTAATATTTGTTCCATCGATACGAATGGCGCCGCTATTAACATCGTAAAAACGAAATAACAAACGTGCAATCGTTGACTTACCTGCACCACTGGGACCAACAATTGCGAGCTTTTTACCTGCTTCGATAGTAAAACTAAGATTCTTTAGAATTGGTCGCTCGGATGTATAAGCGAAATTCACCCGATCAAAACAGATTTGTCCTACACTCACTTGCAAAGCCTTGGCATTGGGTCTATCAACGATTTCTGCAGGCGTTTCCAATAATGTCACCAGATGGTCCATGTCTGTGAGTGAATAGCGAATTTGCCGATAAATCACACCTAACATGCCCAACGGAATAAACAATTGTAATAGAAAAGCATTGACCAAAACCAAATCACCGATGGACATTTTACCTGCCACCACTTGACTAGAAGCGAAAAACATAACCACGGTGACGCCCAAAGCGATTATTATGCCTTGACCAAAATTCAATAATGACATGGACGTTTGTGCCAACACGCCTTTACTTTCCCACTGTTCTAGCTCCTGATCCGTACGCTGTTTTTCTAATTTTTCATTATTGAAATATTTCACTGTTTCATAATTAATTAGACTATCCATTGCAATATTATTTGCGTTGGATTCATGTTTGTTCATTTCTTGGCGATGGTGTATACGCCAATTCATAACGGCTAAGGTAAAACCAATATAAACCAGAACCGACGAAAAAATAATTGCTGTAAAAACCCAGTCATAAGAGACCAATAAATATACGGCGACTAAACTAAATTCGATAATGGTTGGAATAATGCTGAAGGTGAAATAATTCAATAGCGAACTTAAACTACTCGCGCCTCGCTGAAGGTCACGGCTAATTGCACCGGTTTTGCGTTCCAGATGGAAACGCAAAGCTAATTGATGCAAATGATCCATAGTTCTAATGGTTAAGCGCCGCATGGCACGATAGCGCACTCGCGCAAATAAAACATCTCGCAATTCATTAAACAAGGAACTGGCAACACGTAAGGCGCCATAGGCCATTAGCAATAAAACAGGTAACACCAACACTGAATTCATGTTGATACTGAGTTGATCAACAATATCTTTCAAAACCACCGGCACACCGACATTCGCGATTTTGGCTAACACCAGACTCAGCAATGCGAACAGCACACGTCCCTTATATTCCCACATATAGGGCAATAAGGACCTTACATTGTCCCAATCCTTACGATGAGCGCTGGGTGTATCTGTATATTTAAATCCGGCTGACATGGCCATTCACTTCCTAATGTAGAATCAGCCAAGTATAGCGAGTTTATATCAATTGTTTAAGCACTAGAAAAAGTAAAAGAGTGAATGGCTCTTTAAATCAACCAATACGGCGTACCGAATCACTGGCGGAAGGTGATTTTTGCAAAACAAAGGTATTGCGACCGTTTTGTTTGGCTTTATACATATTTTCATCAGCAACGCCCAGCAGAATTTCTTTATCCACGCCATCAGTTGGATAAATTGCAATACCAATCGAACAACTAATTAATATGTTATTACTATCCAAAAAGTAAGGTGCAGACAAAGAGTTCACAATCGTCTGTGCTAAGGATGCTAGCGTTTGCAAATCAGAAAAGTTTTCCAATATAACTGCAAACTCATCCCCGCCAAGTCTCGCAACCAAATCAGTTTGGCGTTTGATAATACTTTTTAGGCGATAAGCCACCTCTTTTAGAACCTTGTCACCATAGTCATGTCCGAAACTATCATTGACTGGCTTAAAATCATCCAGATCGATATACATAATTGCAAATTCAGCATCCTTACGCTTTGCTCGGTGCAACATATTTTCCAGTTGGTCATGAAACCGCATACGATTCGCCACATTTGTTAACGAGTCATAGTTTGCTTGAATCCATACTTTTTCTTCTGCTTGTTTTTGTCGGCTTACATCTGTGACTGTCAACAGAAAATGCGTATACCCTTCCCGAGTATAATTGATGGGATAAATGGCAAATTGTTTAATTTTTTTCTCAGAAATAATATCACTACTATTGATCTGCAATGAGTCTTCCCAACTTTCAAAACTATTTATTGCCTGATCAATGCGTTCGCCGAGTTTTTTATCCAGATGGTGCAGGAATGGTATAATTGTAAACCCAATAACATCACTTTGTTGCAAACCGGATTCAACCACGAACCGGGTGTTCACATATTGAGTGACACCGGTTTTGTCTATAATGGCCATACCAACTGGATTATGCTCGATTGCCGAAACGAATAAGCGTATTTGTTTTTCCTGCTCCATACGTTGTGTAATATCATGCACGGTACCGATCATACGCTCAGGATTTCCTTCTTTGTCACGGTAAATTGTTCCACGCTCATGAACAAATTTTTCTTCGCCCGTCGATGTGATGACCCGATGAAATATCGAGTATGGCTTTTCACCCTGCAGGGCTAAATCTATTGCCTTCTGTACATTCTCCTGATCTTGCTTGGGTAAAAAGGACAAAAATGCTTGATACGAGGGTACAAAATCTCGACCGTCAACATCAAATATACGAAATATTTCTTGCGACCAAACTAAACTTCCTGACGGGAGATGCCATTCCCAATGACCAATCTGTGCAATCCGTTGCGCATCATTCAATAGGGTTTGATTATGTTTTAGTTTTTCCTGTTCAAGCACGGCTTCAGTAACTGACTTGAAACTAAATAGAGCGCAACGTGAATTTGTTACATTGCAGTCAAACCGACTAATTTCAAACCACATACTTGTACCAGCATATAAAAACTCAATTGCACGGTTCCTGTTAGTTTCTAAAAATCGGAATAGAGAATCGAGATTAGAATGCATTATATTGTATGCTTCAAATAATGCTAACAACTTGCCATTAACCGTTAAAACACCTTCGAACATTTGTGACACTCGATGATTCGCCTCAATCACCTCACCTGATTCAAGATCAACAACCATGATTCCAAAATCGTCATTATTGAAAATTGATTGGTAACGGATGGTATTTTTTGCCGCCATTTGTTTTGCGAGTTCTTGTTCGGTTATATCAAATGCGATTTGACCAACACCCAGTAGATTTTTGTTTACATAAATGGGGAAATATAGCGACTCATAGATTGTTTTTTGATTTTTTGAATTAAGCCAAGCCTCTTCTTGTTTAATAATTTTTTTCTGCGTAACCACCATCAACTCTGTCGCAGTAAAACCTTCAGAGAACTTTTCTTTTTCTTTAGGCACCTGCACTGCTTTCTCAAACATTTCTGAAAAATTATTATTCACCAAGTCTAGCTGACCAAGTTGATCTTTCATGTAAATCATCGCTGGCGAGTTATCCAAAATTGCTTTCATTCGATTTTTCTGTGCTTCAAGGTCATGCAACCAATAGTTACTAACTTTAAGCAAAACAAATGAAACGCCTATCACACTCAAACCAACCAATACCAGTGCGATAAAAATGGCCTTACTCACACTTACATAAATCTCTTTTAGCGCTAGCTCTGCGCTCACGACGATTTGACTATTCTTTGGAGACTCCATGTAACTCAAATACGATGACTCGTTATTGGTCACTAGACCTCGATAAGATTTCGCCTCACCGTCTATGGTGCTTCGAAGCTGTATTAAAAATGGTTTATGCAGATTCGTCGAGCTAGTTTGATTGATGGTGTTCACAAAGCCACTTTGTTCTTGCCTGTAGATCACCAGACGTTCTGCAGTGGAGTGTGAATTCATGTCTTTTGCAATATTGACTAATACTTGCAATGCATCCTTTTTCGATAATACCGTAGACTTGAGTTGAGATTGATTGCTTTGGGTTAAATTCTCATATACAGATACGGTGAGTTGAGCTTCATCAAGTAGGTGCAGTTTTGCTTCTTGTAACACCTGCAAGTAATACAAATATACCGACCCAATGGCTGTAAATGCCAAAAATAGTGTGATAGAAATAACCAATAGCAGTTGCCGACGATTTTTAATGATTTGCATTTTTTTTCTCAAAGAATCAATACTGTTTTTATCGGCGTGATTAATTATACAGCTACATTTATCAACAAAGTCTTACATAAGGTTACAAATTTTTGCGACACAATTCATTGCAGTTAGAAATCAATATTGAGTAGACAGGCAGGTATGGAATGAGACCAGTTTTAAGAATGGCAACTCAAATATCCGTTGCCGAATGATTAGCAAAACTATTCGCTACACTATTTTTATAATAACTATTTAGAAGAAAATTTTTCAGTCAAACTCGTGGCTACTTTAATCCTCATTGTATGCTACTAGCTAGAATAACCAGCTTTTAAAAACTGAAGCTTAGTTATTCCGCACTAATTTACTATGTTTTTTAACTTATATTAACCATAAGCTTTTATTTATTAACACCACAAGTATAATTGATTATCAATTATAAGGTTTTTAGCCTATCATTCCCTCCAGTTCTGTGTGGGTAATTAAATAGTCACAACAAACTACCCACGAATGCCTAGATTCATTTGCCGTATACGCGGCGCTTAAACGCTTTATCAACTGGAGGTAATAATGGACCAATCAGCACGTTATTCAGACTTGAGTCTGAAAGAAGAAGATTTAATTGCCGGTGGTAACCACGTTCTTGTGGCATATACCATGGAACCAGCAGCCGGTTATGGTTATTTAGAAGTTGCCGCGCACTTTGCTGCAGAGTCTTCTACTGGTACAAACGTGGAAGTTTGCACCACTGACGATTTCACTAAAGGCGTTGATGCATTGGTTTATGAAATCGACGAAGCTAATCACATTATGAAGATTGCTTACCCAATCGATTTATTCGACCGCAACGTCATTGACGGTCGCGCCATGATTGTTTCCTTTTTGACATTATGTATTGGCAATAACCAGGGAATGGGCGATGTTAAAAACTCGCAAATGCAAGATTTCTATGTTCCACCCCGCATGTTGCAATTGTTTGATGGTCCTTCAAAAGACATCTCTGATATGTGGCGCATTCTTGGTCGCCCTGTAGTTGACGGTGGATACATTGCGGGAACAATTATCAAACCAAAACTCGGTCTACGTCCCGAGCCGTTTGCCGAAGCCGCTTACCAATTCTGGTTGGGTGGCGATTTCATCAAGAATGACGAGCCTCAAGGCAACCAAGTTTTCTGTCCAATGAAAAAAGTGATTCCATTAGTTGTGGATGCCATGAAACGCGCGCAAGATGAAACAGGTCAAGCCAAATTGTTCTCAGCAAATATTACGGCTGATGATCATTACGAAATGTTAGCTCGCGCTGATTACATTTTAGAAGCCTTTGGTGCCGATGCAGATAAAGTGGCATTTTTAGTTGATGGTTACGTCGGTGGCCCAGGTATGGTGACGACTGCCCGTCGTAACTATCCAAGTCAATACTTACACTACCATCGTGCCGGTCATGGCGCAGTGACTTCACCTTCGTCAAAACGTGGTTACAATGCTTTCGTATTAGCAAAAATTGCTCGTTTACAAGGCGCCTCCGGTATCCACGTGGGCACTATGGGCTACGGTAAAATGGAAGGCTCTGCCGATGATAAAAATATTGCATATATGATTGAGCGCGACGAGTGTCAAGGGCCTTTCTTCTATCAAAAATGGTATGGAATGAAACCTACGACACCGATCATTTCTGGTGGTATGAACGCGTTACGTCTTCCTGGGTTCTTCGAAAACCTAGGCCATGGCAACGTGATTAACACCTCGGGTGGCGGTTCTTACGGTCATATTGATTCTCCAGCAGCAGGCGCGACCTCACTTCGTCAAGCTTACGATTGCTGGAAACAAGGTGCGGACCCAATCGAATACGCCAAAGAGCATAAAGAATTTGCTCGTGCATTCGAGTCATTCCCACAAGATGCCGACAAGATCTTCCCAGGTTGGCGCGAAAAATTGGGTGTTCACAAGTAAGCGAATATTCCAACAGAAAAAAGCCCCTGCACAGGGGCTTTTTTTGTTAAATTGATTTTAAGCACAACTAAGAAAGCTTGAATTTTATGCATCAAGTGTAGAATCGATACCTTATAATTTTAAGCGATGTGCTGCAATTACCGCTATCATTGCTAAACTCAATAGCGTAACCAGTGTTTAAGACCATGCTATTTTATTCACGAAGCAATAGCCAAGGGAATACTTAAATTTGTCGACCGCTATCATAAAACAGCGCTGAATGTTCTATGCAACAAAATAATTTGCAGGTGGAATCATGACTAATATTGATCAATACAAAATTAAATCTGAACCGTTTTATGAGCAACAAAAAAATGAAGTTGTGAAATATGAAGCGGCCTATGCGGCACGCTTGCCCGTCATGGTTAAAGGCCCAACCGGTTGCGGTAAATCGCGTTTTATTGAACACATGGCATGGAAGTTAAACAAACCATTGATCACGGTGGCCTGTAATGAAGATATGACAGCCTCTGATTTGGTCGGACGTTATTTATTAGATGCGAATGGTACTCGCTGGTTAGACGGCCCCTTAACAACTGCTGCACGTATCGGCGCTATTTGTTATCTCGACGAAGTGGTTGAAGCGCGTCAGGACACTACAGTCGTGATTCATCCCTTAACGGATCATCGTCGCACCCTACCTTTGGACAAAAAAGGTGAACTTGTCGAAGCCCACCCGGACTTTCAATTAGTGATTTCTTATAATCCAGGTTATCAAAGTTTAATGAAAGATTTAAAACAATCCACCAAACAACGATTTGTTGCTATGGATTTTGACTATGCCTGCAGCAAGGTCGAAGCGAATATTATTGTCAATGAAACCGGCGTGAATGCTGACACCGCAGAAAAATTAGTAAAAATTGCACATACCGCACGTAATTTAAAAGGTCATGGATTGGATGAAGGTATTTCGACGCGATTATTGGTCTATGCGGCACAATTAATCAACCAAGGCATTACAAACATCGATGCTTGTGATATGGCTTTAGTGCGTCCTATCACCGATGATCAAGATATAAGTTCGACGCTAACCCATGCCATTGAAGCTGTGTTCGCTTAAAACCTATGTAAATCGGCAAATACAAAATCGTTGCTGCCTTCTTCGATATGAAAATTTGTGCTTGTTACAAAGCAGTTTTGGATAACAAACTATGACACCCGAAAAATTAGCATCCTATCGCGCACAACTCAAATGCGGTTTCAAAGATTTAGATGCCGTATTTGGGGATTGCATGAGCGAAGCTGAACGTGTGCTTTCCGATAAAGGCGTCAACGACTATCTCGAAGGCGCATCTTTGATTTGCATGATCGGTCGTGGCTTTGAGCCAGTGTTAGTTTATCTAGAAGAAATGCCGGAAATTGCTGCCAAACTTGGTGAAGAAAGTCTATCACTGGTGTCACAAACCGTATGGGAAATGTCCCGCACACCAAACGGCAAAGCGATTCCCGGTTTTTTACAAACACTCGCCGAAGCCTCACGGCGATTATCCAGTTTGGATTTACTAAAACACTATATCGATGTCTTAATGCAAATGATGGAACGCACTACGGTTTCGATTCATGGGTTTCATTCGACCATTCCCAGCCCCGGCTTACCCGAAATACTCAAACAAATTCCAACATTATTAAGCCAATTATCCTTAGAAGGTTTTAAAAACTGGATTGAATACGGTATTCAAAATTACAATCATCATCCCGAACGGCAAAAAGATTATTTTAGTTTGCAATCCGCTGATAGTCGCGCAATATTACAAACCGAACGTCATGGCACCTTGTTTATTCACAATGAACGTAAACTCGATTTGTATTTGCAAGGCTTATGGCAAGAAAAACAATATATCATTCCCTATGCCGAAGGCTTTGATCAAATCCGCAAACCGACCCCCTATTACGACGCGCTCGGTATTCGTGTGCCTGATGTTTATGATGATGCAGGTGAAGTCAGTGGACTTAATCGTTATCGTGCCTTGCTTGCCCACATGGCTGCACATATGCGGTGGTCAACACAAATCATCGCCGATAATTACAGTCCTTTTCAGCGTACCGCCATCGAATTATTGGAAGACTCGCGAGTTGAATATCTCGCCATGCAGCTTTATCCGGGCCTACGCAAACTGTTTTTGAGTTTACATCCTGTCCCCAAAGAAGATGAATGCAATCCTGATGAGGTCTCATGCATTCGCCATCGCTTGGCCATGCTGTCATATGCGATATTAAATCCCGACCATGGCTATCAGAACAAGTTCATAATCGAATATGCCCAGCGCTTCCATGATTTAATGCAAAGCGCTGAACACTCCACCCGTGAAGTTGCTAAAATTGCAGTGAGTTTTATTGCACGTACACGTCAGCAATCGGATCAATCAGCGAAAATCTATTTTGACAACACCATCATCGACTACCGTGATGACAATCGTCACTTATGGCAATATATCGAAGAAAGCGATGATGAAGAAATGTTTGAGCAGGAAAAGAAACAAACGCAAGAAGAAATCAATCACCTGCCACCGCGTCATTATCCAGAGTGGGATTATCATAGCCAATCCTACAAACCCGATTGGGTGAGTTTGTATGAAAGTTTGCACCCACCGGGTAATGCCAGCGATATTGATCGATTGTTAGAAAAACATGCGCTGTTGGTAAAGCGAATTAAACAATTACTCGATTTATTAAAGCCACAAAATTATGTACGCGTGCGTTATCAGGAAGATGGTAGCGAATTAGACCTGGATGTCGCCATTCGATCCTTAATCGATTTTAAAAGCGGTTCAAATCCCGACCCACGAATCAATATGTCACACAAACACGATGCACGCGATTTTGCCGTGTTTTTACTTTTGGATTTATCCGCATCACTCAATGATATTCCTGAAGGCAGCACCCAAAGTATTCTGCAATTAAGCCAGGAAGCCGTGGCATTATTAGGTTTTGCCATCGAAAACTTAGGTGATAAATTTGCGATTGCTGGTTTTTCTTCCAATACTCGCCATGAAGTGCGCTATCAACATATCAAAGGTTATAGCGAACACTGGGATGACACCGTAAAAGCCCGTTTGGCTGCCATGGAAGCCGGTTATTCCACACGCATGGGTGCAGCCATGCGCCATGCCGCGCATTATCTAGAGGCGCAGCAAGCCGATAAAAAATTATTACTCGTCCTAACCGATGGTGAGCCATCGGATATTGACGTGGATGATCCACAATTATTAATACAGGACAGCCATAAAGCGGTGCAAGAATTGGATCAAAAAGGCATTTACACCTATTGCATCAATCTCGATGCTCACGCCGACGACTATGTGCAGGATATTTTTGGCAAACAATATACAGTGATCGATAAAGTCGAACGCCTACCGGAAAAACTGTCACAAGTGTTTATGTCTATCACACGTTAAAATACAAGATTTCACGAATAGTGCTGCTATGCGCAGCGCCAGCCAGCCTGTGCAATAAACCTAATATCCCCGCCTAATATAATGCTTTTCACCCTTATGCATCACCAATAACAACCCTTACCAAGGCATTAAAATTGCTTGAGTTGTACACTTGAAAGGAATTTTTAAAACTCATGGCAACCAAAATTTCAGTGAAAGTGAATAGCAAAACTAACTCATTACTGATTCCTAAGGATATTGAAGAAGCTTTTCAGCAGCTTTCTCAAACCCAGGATGGCACACCCATGATGCCCTTGCATCTTGGAGGGATACTTCAGACAACGCTGGATATCAATCAGCTATTCGAGTTTTATTCACGCAAAATCATGCCGGCGATTCCTCACCGAGGTATTCATTTCTCAAGCCCATCACTTGATATAGACTATTATCTCGGTGCAAAAACCGAATTTGAACACAGCTATGAACTCATTATAAAAGATGAAACATTAGGGGTTATTACACTCTACCACGAATGGGCGTTTTCCGATCGGGACTTAAAAGTACTTACCTATACGCTTTATAGTCTGGCATTTCCATTACGCAATGCTTTGCTTTACCAAAAAGCCATACAAGCGGCGCATAAAGATCCACTCACAGGCATTTATAATCGCACCACCTTTAATGACACCTTGGGACGCGAAGTACGCCTGGCCTTGCGTTATAAACGTGGCTTGTCTTTGTTGGTGTTGGATATTGACCATTTTAAAGATATCAACGATTCACTCGGCCATACGCAAGGTGACTGCGCCATTAAGGAAGTCGCCAGCACCATGGCCAATTGTATTCGCGGCAGCGATATTTTGTTTCGATACGGGGGCGAAGAGTTTGTGGTTATTCTTAGCAATACCCGTATCGCAGGCGCGCAAAACCTTGCAGAACGCATGCGCAAGGCGATTGAACAAAACCAAGGTGTTTGTGGCCAAGCAAAAGTTGCCATAACTGCGAGTATTGGCGTTGCCACCTTAGAAGCCAAAGAAAATGCTGAGTCTTTATTCGAACGTGCTGATCAAGCCCTCATGAGCGCCAAACACAAAGGTCGCAATCGGGTTGTCGTGGCCAAACAAACCACGACTAGCTAACATTCTATTTTTCACCCTCACCATTTCCAACTTGCTTATGACGACGTGCAAGGTTAAGGTTAGATTCTTGTTTTAAACTAAATAAATAGGAGTCAGGCTGTTTCCATGACTAGCATAAGCCCGCTGAAACCCGAGCAACTTTACCAAGCCTGCGACGATTCTCAATTTGATTTTGAAACCACCGATGATATTCGTTCCTTACCTGAACACTTAGGTCAACAACGCGCCCGTCAAGCGGTGAATTTTGCCGTCGATATCAAACACCAGGGCTATAATCTATATGTGCTTGGTCCCGCTGGTGCGGGTAAACGGCGCTTTGTCAAACAAACCCTGATCGATAGCTCCTTAAAAAAATCATTGCCAAATGATTTATGCTATTTGAATAATTTTGCGGAACCCAATAAACCCAAAACCTTGGTTATTGCCACCGGCAAGAGTCGCAAACTAGCTTTGGATTTAGAAAATCTCGTCATCACCTTATTGGATATTATTCCTGCGGCATTTGAAAGTGAAGTCTATCAAAACCAGCTCAATCGTATCGAAGAGGACTTTACAAAAAAACGTGATCAAGCCCTGGCGCAATTACGTAAAGACGCACAAAAACAGCAAATCGATTTTGTGCGCACACCACGCGGTTTCACCTTTGTACCCATGCGTGATAATAAAGTCCTCGATGCAAATGGCTTCGACCAACTAGCCGAAGCCGAACGAAATGTCATCGAAAAAGCAGTCACCGAATTAGAAAACCAACTGCAAGAACTATTTCTACTCATCCCCAAATGGCAACAAGAAGCACGCGAACAAGTTTTTTTGATTAACAACCAAATCACCAACATTGCTGTTGAGTCACATATCGAAAAAATCAAAAGCGATTATCCCGACTACCCTCAATTGCAAAAACATTTAGATGATATTCACAAAGACGTGCTCGACCATGCTGAGGTTTTTCGTAATCCAGAAGAATTAAAACGCTCGGCTTATCCAAAAATCAGCGATCATCCGTTTTTACGTCGCTACTTAGTGAATGTATTGGTAGACAACGGTCCCTTGCGCACGGCACCGATTATTGATGAAGTGCATCCCACCCATGATAATTTGATCGGCAAAGTCGAATACGAATCACAAATGGGTACCTTGCTCACGGATTTCACCCTCATACGTGCTGGCAGTTTGCATAAGGCCAATGGCGGATTTTTGATTATCGATGCGTATAAACTTTTATCCGAACCTTATGCCTGGAATGCCTTGAAACGCTGTCTCGCCACCAATTGCATTAACATCAGTTCCGTAAGTAAAAGTCTCGGCCTAATCAGCACGGTTTCCCTGGAACCACAGGAAGTTCGTTTAGACGTCAAAGTGATTTTGCTCGGTGATCGTCTGACCTATCACCTATTATGTGAATACGATCCTGAATTTTTAAGCTTATTTAAAGTTGCTGCGGACTTGGATGATCGCATTGTGCGTAATGATCAAAACGCACAACTCTACGCAAAAATCATCGCCAAAGTTTGTCGAGATGAAGAACTTTTGCCTTTTCATCGCCGCGCTGTGGCACGAATAATTGAACACAGCGCACGTTTGGTCGAAGATGCGGAGCGCCTCTCTACTCACATGGGTGACTTAAGCAATCTATTACACGAAGCCGAATATTGCGCGCAGCAAGTCAGTGCCGACGTCGTGGATCACACGCACGTGGAAGAAGCGATTCGGCATCAACATTATCGCTTGGGTCGTGTCGAAGAAGCCTATCACGATAGCATTCAGCGCGGTAACACGTTAATCACAACAAGTGGTGCAGCCATAGGTCAAGTCAACGGCTTATCCATTATTGAATTCGGCCAAATTATGTTTGGCCAACCTTCGCGCATTACCGCGACTGCACGTATTGGCGATGGCAAAGTCATTGACATCGAACACGAAGCCGACCTTGGTGGCGAGATCCACACCAAAGGCGTTTTGATTCTTACGCATTTTCTTGGCGCTCGCTACAGCCAGGAACGCAGCTTATCCTTATCAGCCAGTATTGTGTTTGAACAGTCTTATGGTGGTGTCGACGGTGACAGTGCCTCCACCGCAGAACTTTGTGCCCTGCTTTCAGCGATTGCAAAAATTCCTTTAAAGCAAAGCTTAGCGATCACCGGCTCAGTGGATCAACTCGGAAATATTCAAACCATCGGCGGCGTTAACGAAAAAATCGAAGGCTTTTTTGATGTTTGTCGTCAACGCGGATTAAATGGCGAACACGGCGTGATTATTCCACATAGCAATATGAAAGATTTAATGTTAAAACGACCAGTGCTAGAAGCATGTGA
>Ga0224501_10000679_pt1 | contig 26412 bp, 20 predicted proteins | sample SF_Oct11_sed_USG_4_FD_169105 | JGI IMG/M metagenome (GOLD analysis project Ga0224501, IMG submission 169105) | Sediment microbial communities from San Francisco Bay, California, United States - SF_Oct11_sed_USGS_8_1 | ecosystem: Environmental > Aquatic > Marine > Sediment | place: USA... | reverse complement strand
GCCAGTTGGAAATGTTTATTTCACATAATAATTATCTTTTTAAAAACCCTTTCAGTGAAATGGTCTCTTGAAATTTACAAAAATAATTGCAAAACAAATCTTTCATTCGAAATGTGATGCTTAACCCGCTTTACAAATCGGGTTGTGTAGGTTTAATCAGGCCTTTCTGTCTCTTCATGCAGCGAGCTTTAAACAGTCTTGCATATTATCAAGTTATGCTATGTTTGAGAGCCAGCTGCTTTGTTTGCAAAGGTTTATTGATGTTTTGCATATAAAACACCCTGAAGTAGCCAGTTAGATATACGTGTACTACATTACATTTAGAACTGGTTGCAATGAACCTGTAGACATTCGCCCGTCACTGGTTAGACGTACAAGTTATGTGAGTACTGCTTCTACATCTCCATGTGTGTTATGATTTTAGGTGAATAATGGATATGTACGGTAAAACATTTAACCAATGTTTGTTCTTATTTTGTTGCATGCTCAAATGTTAAGTTTATTCCAGATTGAACTGAAACTATACGCTGTATCCTAATGAATGATATAATGAATAAAAACCTTTATTTCATAACCCCATTGAACTCTGTAATAATATTGTTGGATAAAATAGACTGTAAATACTGTGGGGGTAAAGACTACCTAAAACAACAGCAGTGCCTATGGTCAATCTTTAGCTAATTCATTGGAATCTTAGTTTTCTATTGAGGGTAATAGCATTATAGGTTCATGGTTAGTGGGTTTCTTAATTGTCTGAATGATTCCTTCTGTATGAGACTCCAGTTACGAACAATGCATCGCAGTCAATTTAACACATGGTAATGGGTTGAACAAACGTTTACTGTCAAGTTGTTGAAGAACTCGCAGCCCTATGTACAGACTTCAGTGAAATAGGAATTCTTACATCTCTATGAGGTATGCTCGTGATTTAAATTCTTTGATGAGTTATTTACCTATGTGCTGATTATTGTTCTGATTGGCCAATTCTCACCCTACAAACCTATAAACTGGAAATCAATAAGACTTATGTAATAAGCTGGCCAGACCCAGCAATGTGATTATTTACACTAGATATGCCGTAGTGACCCGCATGGTCACCTGGGCTACTTCACAGTTCCCGTGAAGCAAGTGAGGTAAGAATGCTGGTCTATGTGCTGCTTTATGAAATTAATTATGTTGGAAGTTGGATTAGTCTTCACATTGTAAGTACATATATGTTGGCGAAATATGAGCCATCTGTGGTCAGTAACATGTCACTGCTCTAATTGATTCTGTTAATTGATCATGACAGATCCTAGCGTCTGACTCCATCATCAGATGGTTTACCATGGGTGATGATCCGACTCAAGAGACCGGCGCAGCTGTGTCTAATGGAGACTCTCGGCCTATATCGAACGCCTCTGGTCGACTTCCCTCACAGGTATGAGACTCCACCGATGCATATATACATGCGAGGCCTGATTTTTTCACTGGTTTATCAATTCCAATATCCAAAATTCTGCTTTTGCTTTTCCCCTCATTTGGTTCGCTGTGCCAAATAAAGAGTATCAACTCTATGGAGCAAACCATTCTGAAATAAGCCATTAGTTTAGTGATGCCATGCCATCCACGTAAAACAAGATGATCTTATCATACCTCGGACAGTGGCCCGTGTCACTTTTCACTCTGCTTAGAGAATCGTTCCTTACCGCAGTATTTTGCAGGTTGGAGTACGAGCTGCTTTCTCCCGTCCTGTGACAGCGGCAGATTCCCTCAAACCCACAGATGAGGTGTTCAGTGAGGATGAAGAGGATTTTCTCATCACTGAGGTTAAAGATGAGATGCAGGTACACGTATTGTATGAGATTCAATCAGCCATTAAGCTGTTCAAACTGAGAGGAACTCACACTAAAATGGGAGCCTGTCATGGCCGGGGTTCGAACCTGGGCTCATACGATTGCAAGCCCATGGCTCTATCACCGAGCTATGCCGTTACCCCTTGTTTTTACTGAGTACGTATATACTAAACGCATAAGGTGTGAGATTATCCGTGACGCTCGGGGTGCATCATTGATCATCACTTCCAGTTTAACTCCAATGGGTCAACATAGCTTTGTAGATCTAATCACAATATCGTGCATGAGCTAACCTTTGCGAGTTTGACTCCCAATGGGCAAATGGGTGAATTACATAACTCCAGGTCAAGTCTTTACTATAGCGGTGACCCCAACAGATCCAGGTAACACTCTCTGTAGTGAACCTGCAGGGTGAACCTGTCGGTCTAGACGCTTGTTTTTTACCAGTTACGGCTTCGCACTGAGCACCGTGCGTGGGTCAGTAGCGATGGTCCACTGTCCATTTTGCTTTGAGCTAGGATTAATGAGAGAAGCTCATACTCGCAACAGGAGCCTACCCTGGCCGGGATTTAAACCCAGGTTCTCATACTCCCGAGCCCAGTGCTCTACCGTTGATTTACCCGCGGAGTTGTGTCAGAAACATAAATAAAAGAATTGTCGTGAGAGATAATTTCATTTCACCTGTGTTTGCCCCTAGCAACAAAGTGACAAGCGAATGTATTACTGCTATTATTGATCATTTAGATCCCTAAGGCATAGAATTAGTAGATTATCAGATAAAATAAGTCTTGCTGACACTCCTAATACCTTCAGGCTGATGAATGATGGTTTTTTTAGATTGATGTCTCTGCACCCAAATTTGAGCGATTTCTCAATAGAGAGGAGGAAATTAAAGACCAAAACAAAACTCCGGATATATTCTCGGCAGCGGAATGGGAAACAGATCTGGAAAGTGAAGGCATGTAGCTTTTCTATGTGTGACAGGTCAAACTGCATCTAAGGTCAAAATATAGCAAACTCCCATCACAGAAAAAACTTAGCAGTCTAGTAATTGTCTGACCCGCTATCAGTCTCGTGCCTGAAATCTTTGTTGCCAATAACCTTATCCAGGGATTATATTTCTGGTCGCAAAGTCAGATGTTTATATGACTATGTGTTGGTGGTACGCTTTATTTTTAATCGCGAGTTAAGCGCGTTTAGCCAAGGTTTTGATCCGTTTAGTTAATTGGATCTGGCTTTGGTTGGATTTGTTTTATAGCCGGAAAATTACATGTAAGAAAGTGAACATTTTATTCATTGAACTGAACTGCTTGTGACAAACTATTGATTATGCTTTCCACCAGCTCACTCATGATCCGTAGACATGACTGTGCCGATTCACCTCACGCTCTCTGCCATATCTAAAATGACTTGGTGTGAGCAGTGACCTAAGCGAGTCACTGGTATGAGTTTTGCAATCAGATGCTGGTACCGGGTTATGTACAGCGATAGACAATGTGTATGGAAGGGATGTTTGGAGATGTTGTTTTCTCTGCAGAGGAGGAAGAGGAGGAGGACCCAACGTTTCGCAGACTTTATCTCAAAATCTGTCATAAATTGGGCGTTATTCCTACATCGTACTTCGTAAATCATATAGAAGATGAAACAGTGACTCTCCGACATCATGGCCTCAGTGGAAAGGAAACAAGGGCTTTAGCAATGGCTCTCAAGGTATGCTACTTTCAGTACAGATTTGTTATAGTCATTTCGTAGGTCAATGTAGATAGTACCTGTCGACTCAGTGATAAAATTCAATCTGATTATTAATTCTTATCTCATTTGAAATGTCAAATTGATCAGCAGATATCTTGTGCAATTGGATCGATTTCAAGTTATTGCTTTGTTAGACTGCCTTACTGAGATTTTTTAATTGCCACCATCGACTTTTCAAGACGAACCGCATATATAGGTTTCTTTTGTCGTATCCTCCTTGAGAGTCCATTGAGGGTTCATTATTCCCGAGAACGAGTTCTGCACAAGCCACGCTCATGTCCTGGAATAAATATCTAAATGGAATCAGTGCATTGACCTTCATATATTATTAGCTTGCTGCTGTGTTTGACGTTTTAGTCAATTCTACGCATAGAAAAGTTAGATCTGGGAAGCAATGTAATGTGTGAAAAAGGTTGCAGGTTTCTCTGCCAAACTCTAGAAGATAACCACATACTCAAGGAGCTGGTACGTAATTCACTATATCATATGCGTGAATTTTCTTGTTTGAACATTAATTAAGTTGTCCGCATGTAGCATAGCCTTTATTGGAATGAGCATTCTTTGTTATTGACTTTTGCTGGTTTCAAATGGCAGATCTTTTGGCTCGGGCTCTTGACCGAGCTTGTTTGGTCAGGAGTTGTCTTCCCAATGTTATAGAGAACCTCCGGTGAATGAATTAGCGCCATTTGTCACCACATTATAATTGGCCGGCGTTCCTGAGTTTGGCCGAGCTTCACAGGTATATAGGGACCCCTGTAGCTCGACCAAACGCGGCGGAACCGCGGAGCCTTTGATGTTAGCGCGGTGAGCCAAAAGCTTGGTCCAAGAGATCAGATTAAAACCGACATTTCATAACCAGTGATCCCTTTTTACAGAATATATCTGATAACCTGTTGGGTAATTCGTGTGTGGATCATATCGTTAGTATGCTAGCTCATAATGGCACCCTACAAAAACTAAACATCTCCGGCAGCGGCTTTACTGACAGATCAGCCGAACAGCTCGCGGAGGCTCTTGAGGTATGTCACCTTCATCATCAGCCAGCTGTATAGTAAGCAGTTTTCTCTTGACAGATGTCATTCCACGCTAACTCAATTATTAAGAGCTTTTATCGCTGGTTCATGTGTCCTCTTAATTGCTGGTCTTGTTTGTTTCTGTTAGAAGGTAGTTCTCACACAAAAGCAGACCCTTGCTCTCCATCCCTCCCCACCCTCTGCAAATACACTGCAGTGAATGGTGATGTGTCTCTGGTTATAATTCCATCTCTGGTGTTAGGAACAACTGATAACTGTCACCTGGGATGCCTCCTGGATAATCCATCAGATTATGCTGTCAGAATCCTGCTGAATCCCAACACAGCCTACCATCATGCCATCCGAAAAAGACAATATTGATGTATGATGTTATCATGAATGGAGCAATAAACATAGGTATAAGTGGCTCTAACACCTTTGACTCTTTTGATGTTAGGACTGTAAATTAAAGAGTTTGGATCTGAGCAGAAATCGGTTCAGTGTTTCGGGTGGAGCTATGCTAGGACCAGCCATTAGCACAAATGTCTATATGGATGAGCTCAACCTGAGCTGGAACCAGATCCGCTGTGGTGGAGCAGTAGCTATAGCCAAAGGACTCCGAGTAAGTTAACACTGTATGACTATGGTTTAAGGGGTTAAGCCTACCATGAACAAATGGGCCCAATACTCAGCTCATATGGAAGTTTAGATGGAGCCCTATACATTATGCATACTTGGAGCCCTTGGTGACGCACTTTTCAGACCGTCAACTAGCCAGAATTGGCCTCAAGATAGGAAATTAGCACAGAACTGTTGGCAATTGCATCGATTTCTCGGCTTAGGCGCTGATGTTTGAAAAAATCTCTTGCGGGTGCATACTAGACTTGTAGTTACACAAGTCTGAATAGAAAAAATGCGCAACAAAAGTATAGAAATAGGGTTTCAGATTGCAGTTTTGCCACCCTAACATCCCAAACGGCCTGGCACGGCTGTGCTACACAGCCATGTAAAGGCCCGTCGAGTTTTCAACTGAGGCGTACTCTATACACTCTATACACGGTGTTATTTCAATCACCGGAGTTATTTTCTTTTGTATCATTGTTCATTTGTGAGGACAGCTCCTGACAAAACTGGCTCGGCCAAAAGCCTGAGTCATGCAAAGACTCGAGCCGAATGATTGGTCACTTGAAACCGGCATTATATGTCTATAGCGCTCACATGTATCCCAAAAACTATTCATCAAACCTATTGCTTTACCACCAATCATTCTATTGCTTGATCCCAATGCCCTTTGCTAGGATAATGTTCGCTTGTCAATATGTGACCTCTCGTGGAATGGATTTGGAGAAGATGGAGGGTGTGCAATAGCGGATGCCCTCATGGCAAATACGACTCTTAAGGTTCTGGACCTCTCTGCCAACAGGCTTACCCAGTCTGTAGCGGTCAGGCTGGCCAAAGCACTTGGTCATAATGAGGTGCTGGAGGTGCTCAGGGTGAGTACAAATAAATTTCTGCAGATTCTCCTTGCGACAGGGCCGGATGGAAATCTGTGTATATTGAGAATGAATGTTGGGTGTGTTTTTTGACTCCAAACAGTCATAGGCAAATAATTGCGTGACATCCTATTCAATGGACCATCTAAGCCTGGGGCTTGTTTCAGATGGGTAGTGGGAAATTAACTTGAATATATTTTTTAACTCGCCGGTGCTTGGTCATTCTATGTACTCACCAAACCTCTGAACCCTGAGGCTTGTTTGTGAATGGTATAGGAACTGAGTATTGTGTGAGAAGCTCATATTGTCAGTGGAACCTCTGGCATAGCCAGAGCTTGAACGCAGAATCTTTTGCACTTATAATTCTCTCTGTCCATTTTCAGCTGAGAAACAATCCTATTTCTACCAGCGGGAGCATTTCCTTGGTGACCGCTATACACAACGCAGCTGCCTCTGAACTCAAAATTCTGGATCTGTCTGTATGTATGCAGTGATACCGTGCTTTTTAGCAGAATTAGTATTGGTCAGTCAAATATTACAAGGCAAATCGAGAGATAACGAAGTAAAAATTCTAAAAAATTGTTTAGATGTACTTTAATTTCTTCCCAGATGCTGCCAAACACGATGTAGAACAGCTTATTGCTGGTCCCTAGCCTAGCCTAGTTCATAAGCCAGGAGTGTCGCAGCACAATATCCAATTTCCAATGTTCGGGCAAAATCAGAAATAGTGGAATTCATTTGCTCCCCAAAAAAATCCGAAGTTGTTGAGATTTTGCCGCAATAACTCCACTTCAGCGACCATCTTCCTGCATTCTGCTCTATCACCTCATGTAAAAGCCCTGAGCTCCTGCCGTTCCATAACAACCTTTAAAATATATTCAGATGTCCTAAGTAAGATAGGGTGTGCCGTGTAAATAGCAATAGACCCAGGTGTTCTGAAGGTTAGGTTACATAGGATACTTTTCTACTTCTTGTTAGTTAGCTGGTCACTTTCTGAACTCTCTTTTACTAAATCATTATTGGTCTATTGCAGGGAAATCCTGTTGAGTACGAGTTCCTTCGAGTTGTTAAAGCCATAAAAACAGGGAAGCCAAATTTCAGCTCTCCCCATGGCACAATACTAAGAGCAGGCAACTCCACTAGTGACATTGGCAAACCGGCTATAGATATTGAGAGATTAAGTAAACGACCCATCATGATACTACAGCAGCACATAATAGTTAATGATGCTGCCAAATTGCGAGATCACTTGGATAAAATAAAGACTAATGGCTACGGAAATACTTACTCTACAGAGGAACTTCTCAATGCTCTGAAGGTCGGTTAAGATGGAGTTTAGTGAGGCTATATTCAGGTACTTTAGCTTGTCCCTGAGCCAATAGCCATGCAGGGATGTAGCTTTTAGAAAGTCCACTTGTACTAACACCGGTGTTACTGAGGTGGGGTGCCACGTCTCTCCCTCACCATTTTCACTTTAGCCAGCTACGGGGAGACCCAGGTACCCATGCCCTTCTGAGTGAACAGAGAAAAGTTGAGCTATCTAGCATGTCCTTTTCCTGTAGGCATTGGATGACAAGCTCGATGACAAACTTGTTGCAGAGGCTGTTGCTAAGCTACCTCGAAATGAGACTAATAGAATAGAACTAAGGTAGGTTGAACAGATCGTAAGCCAACAGCTGTGTGCATGGAAAAATGGCTGTTAAAAAGCCAACTTGAACTAGCTATAGTGCAAAGTTCGGAGATGAGGTGCCGGCCACTCATCATCGCTTTTTCCAGCCGGATACCCATTCCCTGCTAGGTGAAAAAAGTAATGAAATAATCTCGCGCAGAAGTCGTCTTGAACCCAGGGAGTGCATGTCAGCGGCCTCACCACTTGGCCAAAATGCCTCTCTTGAACAGACACACGCAGCAATAAAGATACAGCACGCAAAAATGAGGAGTTGATACAAGACTTAAATACAAAAGGCGTGAGTCTGTGACCCAGAATAAGACAACTGTGTGATTTTGTATATAATTTATGTTGCAGTGAGTTGCTCAAATGAATCAACCTATGAGGTCAACTGAACTCGGTTCTGACGACTAAAGAAGGCAACAGGTGTTTCTTTTAATATGCATTGCACATAAAAACTGAAGATTGATACGAAGGAAATCTACAGCAGCATACTAGTAAGAGGTTACTAACTTCGTATAAAACACTGGGTTAAAAAAAACTACAATATGTATAGTCAGAATTTTTCATATTCTTACATTGGAATAAATATGGAGATGCGTTCAGAGAACTGTACTCATGCATAAAACCTGCATATATTTACGTCCTGAGTTGAACTAAGACAAAAGTAACTGGCTCAGAAATCTTCATCAATAGAAAAGCTGTGTCCTGATTGGTCAGCACTCTCATTGGGACCCTGCGATACACCTAATCGCTGATACTCAGAGACTCTCTTCTCAAAGAAGTTGGACTTGCCCTCGAGGGACAGATTTTCCATAAAATCAAATGGATTGCTCATATTCCACACCTACAGAAAAACAGCAGCACAATTACAAGCCGTCTACTGCGGACTGATAGTTCCGGCAAACGCATAAGCGAACTGTGGTATCACTGGTTCGCATCAAGGTTGAGTGTACGTTTACATTAGGCCTAAGTGCTGAGCTCCAACCGTGAGAACCTGGATTCGAATCTCAGTCTTCAAGGGATCCTATTGTGGACACGAGCCCCTCAACTGGACTCAAAAACAAAAAGCGAGTCACCATGAGGTGCAACATTGATACTGACCCCTCACTATGAGGTGCAGCATTGATACTGACCCCTCACTATGAGGCGCAGCATTGATACTGACCCCTCACTATGAGGCGCAGCATTGATACTGACCCCTCACTACGAGGTGCAACATTGATACTGACCCCTCACTATGAGGTGCAGCATTGATACTGACCCCCACTACGAGGTGCAGCATTGATACTGACCCCTCACTATGAGGTGGACCATTGATACTGACCCCTCACCATGAGGTGGAGCATTGATACTGACCTGCCCATGGCGCTACATACTATATCATTTTTGGCAAAAACGCGAGTCGAGCTTTTGGTTTCGGCTCTAGGCCGAATGTAATTTTGTCAGAAATAGTATTTCCAAAGAAAACAACTCTAAATCAATCATGTCCGAGCCAGGCCACCTTTGATGTTAGCCCAGCCGTGCCAAAATCTCAGGCTGAAAGCTCGGCCACTTGCACCAGCATAATCCTAGCCCGGTATCTTCAAGATGTCAAACCAAAACAGAAAAGATCTGGATCTGCTCACCTTCTGACACTCCAACTCCAAGAGTAGACGATCAGCCACGAACTCAATATACTGCTTCATGAGAGTTTTATTCATTCCGATCAGTGAGACGGGAAGAGCTTCAGTGAGAAACTCTATCTCTATACTAACTGCATCCTTGATAATAGACTGGATGGTCTCTTGGCTTGGCTTATGAACCAAATGCCTGAACATCAGGCAAGCGAAGTCACAATGCAAACCCTAAAATAAGAATACGCACTTCGACTTCATGATAACAATGAGTTGGGGTCAAGTTGATGGAAAGGTGTATGTCTTACATTCAATACCAATACCATGAAATGATGATTTAGTGGTAATGCATTGGGCTTCTGGCCCGAGGTCTCGGAGATGACGGCAATTTTGGCCCACTCATAGAGTAGCCTTTTTACAATGGACAATCCTCTAAACAAGCTATAGCCTAAGTGATGCTATCCATTTTGTTAAAATCGGTTCAACTTACCTCATCCCTGCTAATCAGCTCATTGCTGAATGTGAGACCAGGCATGACTCCTCTCTTTTTCAGCCAAAATATGGCAGCGAATGATCCACTGAAGAAGATACCTTCCACAGCAGCGAATGCTATAACCCTCTCAGCAAAGGTGGCATTACGATCATTGATCCACCTTAATGCCCAATCAGCCTTCTTCTTCACAGGTGGCATAGTCTCAATGGCATTAAACAAGAAGTCCCTACAAACATAGAGAAGTGATTGAAGACGTAGCAAGGAACAAAGAAGTTGCAAATGGTTCACTACACAATATTATAGAAAGAGGATCATTACACAATTATAGTGGCCAGGCATTGTCGGTCTGATTAAGCCAGGAGCACATTGATTTGGAGTTATTTTCTCCTTGTTCAAATTAATTAAAAGAAGATAACTCCTATTTTGCACGACTGCTAGACTACGCGGATTTTTTGTCTGTTGAGTAGATAAGGCTCAAAATCGTAGAAATCATGCGAATGAGTTGACTGGTTTTGACCGAGTCATCAGCTCTTTTCTAGATTTCAGACTGCGTTATAAAAATGCTCTCCGATGTGTAGGACTATCATCATGAGAAATGGCCTGGCATGTTCTATTGTTACTGGTTAGCGCGGTGGAGTGACAAATGTACCTTAAAAACTAAATACAAACTAAAAATTCTAGCAAGAGATTATACGCAAATCCGACCTTTCAACGGGGTCTTTTATGAGTGTATCGATAAGCAGGCTATAAGTTTCAGAGTGAACATTCTCCATGGCGATTTGAAAACCATAGAAGCATCTGGCTTCCGTGATCTGCACTTCCTGGCTGAATCGCTCCACCTGAAAAGTTAATCACCACAATGTAAGTGGGTAAGTTCAATTTGCATTTCCAGAATTCTAGAAACCCATCTCCATTCGCAAACACAGTGAATGAGATTTGTATTCTGTTTTGTGATGTCACAAGGCGGGAACTGCCACATGTTGACCACACAAGCAATGGAAAAAATGTATGCTCTTTTCACTAAGTGCACTCACTAAGTGAATAATGAGGCAATGATTCACCAATAAGCTAACCAATCAGACGTTTCGGAGGGAAACTTATGAATGAAAGGAAATTATGTTGGCCAGTGTTGACAGAGCCGAACGATTGGTGTGAAAGAATGGTATTTTATGGTTACCAAATTTTCATTGACGATCCCATCACTGGCCGCGAAGAATGCGAGTACATGTGAAATGAAATGCCTCTCATCATCCTTCAAATTCTCCCAGTGCGCGATATCTTTTGACAAGTCAATTTCTTCCGCAGTCCAGAATGACGCCTCTGCTTTTTTATAAAATTGCCAGATATCTACAATATGAGAACATGTTGATACTATGCAACACAGGTAACTAATTATACACACAATGTTGCCTTCGGTTGACTGACCAACAGCCAAGATGTATTCACTCACTTTTGTAGCGCATACCGAATACTGAAATCAGTGGGTATTAGGGTGAGTTTAGAGGTGGGCCTTGGCAAGTCAACTTACACTATAAACTTCAATGTTACGAAATAACCCCTCATACTCAGTATTGCGGGGTTCCATTTACTTACCTATTGCTAATGTCTAGCATTGACTTGGTCAACGCTCGCTTAAAGTTATTTTAGTCAATAAGATGCAATATTGTAGTTACCTGGGTATTTGATCGGGAATACAACAAATCTGTTTGGATTTTCCCGAAGAAGTGGCTCATCGTCAACATAAGATTTTTTTGTGGCAGGGTTGGGTGAGCTTGTGGTGACCTGTAACGCAATATCATTTTACGAATCCTTGTTCGAGCGGCACATTTGTATTTTACAACTGGCATAAATAAGGCATCATTCACTTTTAATGTTTTAGAATAAAAAATACCGACTTCGACGATGCTGTCTGTTGGGCTCTGCACCTTCTTGCCTTCATAGCTTGAAGCCACAATAGGGCTAGCTGGGTCCTACGCCGAAATGAAGGAAACTCATCAGTCATCACTCATGATAAATTTAATGGTGAAGCAAACAAAACTTGGCAATTGAGTTGTAATGTAACACAACCTATCCTTAAGACTAAGAACGACAAGCAACACTACAGGAAGAGCGTATAACACTACTGCATGACTGGCTGAGTGACTCAGTGACTGACTCACTCACTACCTGCTGAAACACTTACAGTGAGTTAGTCAGTTACACTCACTGAGTAGTGAGTGACTGACTAGCCGTCTAGCACGTGGATTGTGGCACATTCATCATTCATGCAAATTGCAATTGTAACTTAACTAAGTTCTAACTGAAGTCAGGAAACAAGTAACTCAGTTAGTCACTTAGTCACTCACTTAGTGACTCAGTTCAATACCGGACTTTATTTTAAGTCACTCGCCCACTCCATCGTTACCGGTGGAGTAGACTGTGGAGTAGACAGTGACTGTGAGTAGTCGTGCCAGTTCGAAAACTGAGAAAGGAGTAAACTACAAGTAAAATAAGTTACTTATGTTTATAAGTTAGACGTGCTTATGCTTAATTAGTAGTTATATATATAACTATAAGTTAAACCATTTGACTTTCAGTTTTGACTTTTTGTGATATGTCTTTCTTTCATCTTTGATCTGTGATTCTGTCCATTTCTACCTACCTGATTCTCGTCTGTGAGTTTCACAGCTTTCATGCTACTTGATAGCTTCTCCGAGTTCGGTGCATTGAGATCTCTTGCAGCCAGCATGATAAGTGGAAATAAAAACGTCTGTTTGGTGTGTCTAGGTCACAAACTGACAAAAGAGAACTGATGCTCTCTAGAAGTAGAATTGGTTGTGTAACTTCTCAAGCCGCTTTATACACGCGCTTCTGATTTCCCGCGATATTTTTGGAGTTGGTTAGGGGTAGACTCTAGCATAATAAAAACTAATGATACAGAATTTGATAGTTTTCAGTCCAAAATATAATTTAAAACATTCAAATGTCTTATTATATCTATTTTAAGTACAACATTTTTAAATTAACAAACCCTTTCTTAAATTATTTCATCTTATTTATGTTACCTACCCTTTTCTGAAATCACTTACGCGGGAGAGTAGGTGTGGCGGATACTCATTGCTCAAATTAAAAACATTACATAAGTTCTCAACTCAGAAACAGAAGCATGTTAGTCTGTGCTTGTCAAAACAACGCGAAAAAGTCTGAAGGGCACCAAGCGACCAAGGTCTGAAACAAACAAAAGAACTTTGAGGACACTGAAGCAAGGAAGATGCACACCTCACATGTATTGCTGTATTTACTATTTACTGCATTGGCATGATAGGCAACAATAGCGACATGTGCGGGCCACACATGTCGCTATCTTTGATTAAATCTGTTTGGAGTTGTCTTCCCTCTGGTGTATTGAACTTTCATACAACTCTAGCTGAAGTGGAGTGTTATTTTTTATACATCCACCATATTTAATGCTAAGATCCATGACTCATTCGCAGGGGTGTGCCATCGAATATTGGAGTGAGGCGGCGAGAACCAAACGCAGAGGGTACTGGGGGCTGCGGAGGCCCCCGGCGGGGTCCAGGGGCAGCGCCTTGTTGAAGCCTTCTACAGTTCCAAGATCAAATTGGAGCCTCTTGGAAGCACTCAAATCACAAAAATGGACTCGAACAACTGAGACACTTTGGATAGTTTGTATAATAGCACTTAATTTGGGAATAAAGATTCTTGCAGCCCTCCCCTCCCATCTTTTCCAAAGATAAATGAACGAATAACATCTTCGGGTACAATAGTTTTGAGAATGCTCCTATGAATGGACAGAAGCATGAGAGAATTTAATCGCTCCTGTCCAGAGAGTGAGCGGGTAGCCGATTTAACTCTTTTCATGGTGCTGAAGGAGCGTTCAGAGGTGGTATACAACAGTCTCATCAACTGGATTGTATTGGGCAAGGATACCTTTCTTTGCACAACAACACTGGCAATATCCCTGATGTGAGCAGGGCTTTTAGGGCTGCCAAGGTCTCTAGCTCACTCCGAAGCTCATTTGGGCTGATGGGATACCCACTCAAATCAGGCAGCTTGGGTATGACACTGTGAGAGGTTTTTAGTAGGATTTCCTCGATTGCCTGGACGATCTTGAATCCAGGAGCATCGAATCACGTCTTTATTCCCTCACTGAGGTGATCCAGCAGCTGAATTGAGGTGCTTCTAACCATAAGGTCCTTGGTCTGCAGGATGGGCAGTAAATAGGCAAGGTGAATGACCAAATTCAAAAGCGAGCAATCAAAATGCCAAACATCCAGTGATGACTTGAGTAAATCAGTGGCCATCCTCTAACTCGAAAGTCACATTAACTGCAGGTAGACGACCAAGAGTGTTACTGAGTTAGTCAATGACTGACCCACTCAGTCATTGGCTGATTGAATGAGTGAGCCATTCAGCTAGACAGGGATTCATTCAATTCATTGGATGATTGATAGATTGATTGAAATGAATGAATCAATGATTTTTTACCATCCACTTCCAGTTTGCAGCACAGTCACTGCTTCAGTTGACTCCATTAGTCCGGTGACAGGTATTTTTATCTATTTCCATTTAGCATTCATAAACCCATTGGAAGCACGGTATTTTGTTCTTACTTGTTGAAAAAGTCTGTAATTTTCTTGGACATGACGAGATATCTCGAAAGTTGTTTACTATGTCAAGGTCACATTTGGCCTTGGACACCATCATGGTTCATGAGCACTTTTGCAAAACAGCTCGGCGCGGCTATTGAAAAGCGTGTGTCCATAGTGCTGGAAACAAGAACCGGAAGTAGTCTAAGGGAAACCTTGGATCAGCTTGTAATGTAATGTAGATGGTAATCCTGTGGTTGTACAAAACTTTGATGGGTTAGTGTTACGATCTGGGCCAGTGTCATGACAATCAGTTTGAAGGGTAGCATTTGGAGTTATCCTCTCATATTCTGAAAAAAGTGCCTCGGTTGGCACACCAACATCCGATACTCACACAGTGTGAGTATTGGATGTTGGACTTGGAGCCTTCACGACATAACTCTGGTTGTTTAACGCGTGTTTAGTGCAATCAGTATGACCTGTATAGGTCGCAGTGCATCCACTCCCAGTACACGAGTCATTGAGGAGACGTTGTAGTGGGGAGGGACACTGATCAACCCGCGTCCTGCAGGAATATACTTTGGGACTCCGCCCTCCCCCAGATTTTCAGCACCGGTGTGCAGAAGTTGCACTACCGACCCCTTGAGTTGGCGTTTCTTAGGGTGCATCATCAGGGACCTTCTGCTTCCACCAACACGCCCCCATAGATTAAGTGGAGTTTACACGAGTTGGTAGTGCTCCTGTTGTGAGTGCGAGCCCAGCTCCACTTCAATCCTTACTCACAAACAAGCCTCTCTATGGGTGGAGCATTGATATAGATCAGCTCAGGGTGCTACATGGCAATACCTAGCGGGTGAACAAGCAAGTATCTGATCCGGCAGCTTCAGTATAAATCTCATCACACTCCCCATTGGCCTGTGTTGGAGATTGCTTTTCATTGAAGATTTCCTTAGACCTCTAGAGGGAATTACAGCCGACCATATCTTTGTGCCACCACCATCGGCTTTTCTAACTTACCACTCACCCCTCACACCTTTCTATAACAAACCTTTTTATATATAAAGTGAAAAGTATGTTGGAAGGAGTTAGCACACGGACCACGGATCAGCATTCGCTATAGCTCTATACCTAAAGGTGACCAAACTCTTATTAGGGAGAGAGCATAGACCATCCAGGAAGTATAAGCCTAGCTGCTGGCTGATGCTATCCATAATAGTCATCGTATCCCACTTTGCGGGGGGGGGGGCGTTATAATAATAACAACGGATTTGTGGTTTTAATTTTTATTTAACAATAACTTATTTACTTAAAAATAATTTAAGTAACAATAAATAATAATACACATAGTCCAGCGCAATAATATAATCAGTTAACTAGAGTGAGGCGAGGCATGTTTCTGAACTCTCTTGTGACTGTCTAATGAGGTGACTAGTACTGGGTCATTTATTCATGTTCATTGGTGGCCCAAATCTACAATGAGGAGCCTGGATGAGATGCGCAATTGCATATACGCTGTCACTGGCGAAAGCTAACCTGGTAAAACTGCTTGGCTCGTGGTGAGGAACTGAGAAACTTTCAGCTAGATATTCTTCTCGCGTATGGCAAAGCTGCCGGGTTAGATACTTGTTTTTTTCATCAGTTATGGCTTAGCATAACGTGTGGGTCAATGCCACACGTTGGGGGGTCAGTCAACCCAAGTCAGTTTACATATCACCTGCCGAAACTCTGCTACTCTTCTCGAGAAAGGAGAGGTACGTGTATCTTTAACAACCGTGGAGTGATCTTGACATTAATTATCCACTGGTTGAGACCATTTTTCTACTGTGGTGATCCAAACCCACGCTAGCAATTAGAAGTGAGAGGCTTGCTGGAGGCCCATACCAGAAAAACACCTCGCCGCCAGTGAGGCTTAATCCTGCGATCTATAGATTGCAGATACAAACTTTTTACCAATTGAGCTATCCTGGTAATTTAGCAATTCCCGAAGCAAAATTTTGCAGATAGATTACTACTTGATTATACGAATGAATCTGTTTGAGATGCTCGCTGATAGCCAGACAAAAATTTGATGAATATTGGGCTTCGGTAAGAGTGGAAGAACTTTTCCTACCTTTTAGCATTGAAGAGCTGAATTCTCTTTTGAACGAGGCCGTAGCTGATCTCTGCATCAGTGATGACTTGTCTCAGAATACTAGAAAGAATGAAAGAAAAACCTCATTTATAAAATAGTGAATAAACGTAGATAGCAATTGGGTTCAGTTCGCAATCAACAGGTTTTTCCACAAACTTCGGAAAACAAGTTTTATGTATTTTTATTTAACAATCTACTTAATTTAAAAGTTGACAATCATTATGTATTGGTTAAATTCGAGCAACACGGCTCAACCCAAAGAATCTTTCACCATAAAAATTATGATCTTAGCGAGGGTGAGCGAGAGCAGCCACTGGTCTGATGAGCTGTTCTGAAAATTTGCCAATATAGTTATAGTAAGCGAGAGCGCGGGGGGGGATTGGTCCCATGTTGGGACTGCTAACTGGGAATAATTTCCCTAAGACTCTAAATGAACACTTTGTTTCAGCTAGCGTACCTGGTTGATTTGGGGAGAGTGCTCCCTGTCTGTTCATTCCATAACCCAATCCAGTATTGAGCGGGAAGATAACTCCTATGAAAGGAAACAGTGGTATTCCTTTCACAATTTCATGCATTCACCATAGATACGGGGATAGTACTCTGTATACCGTGGTCACACTAACTTCTCCGTGTGAATGATGAGATGAAAAAGGACTGGAGAAGTTTTATCATTTAAGGAGGTTATAAAGCAATTCCATTACATCATTAGCTGGTCTGGAAGTGCATGTCCATTGACATCATAATACTCATCACATATAGGATACAGCATTACATGTTTATAGGGATACTCAAGCGATTCTGACTTCCAACTCACATCAATTAACTGGAGTTACCCCATCAATGTGACTTGGGTAGGTAGAACTGTACTTACGGATCAGAAAAAAAAGCTTCTCCAGCTGGGTTTAGCCTTCTCGTCCATGTCTCATGTTTCAAGGAAGGAATGGCAACTTGGCTGGAAAGAGCTTGTTCATCCTCAGCACTGGCTTCTGGCTTGATGAAGATTTCATGTTGAGACGACTCCTGTGCTCGCTGCCTACAATTTTATAGACAAATCCACTATAAGAGCAGTTATTAGTGTGATGGGTTTTGGTTATTATTGCTATTTGTGGGCAGTTGACCATTTTATTTACCGCTACAAAGCCTGAGCGTTGTTCTGGATTAGTAGGAGCTAGGAATTAGGTGAAAAGTAAAGAATAAAGCCTGTCTTGGGAGAATGGGAGCCTGATGTAGCCAAAGATTAAACCCACAATCTTTGAGCAGTTTTGGGCAGTTTGAGCCAAACACTGAAGTCATTGAGCTATTCTGTTTTCTCTACTATCTACGGGATGATCTCCTTTAATTAACGTCCGAAACCGACGAGGGTGCTGCCAAAGATAAAATCTTTGCCCGAACCGGAAATCAAGCACGGGACCTCGGGTCAAAATTCCAGTGTGCTATCGACTTGGCTATCGCTAGGAAAATGGTGTGGATAATAGTAAGGAACTCACAATGAAGTCGGGGGAGTTCGGGGGGAAGACTTAGACTTTTCAACTTCATCTTCTGAGATTCCCACCACCAGCGCTGGCCCATCAGAGCGGGGACTACAAAATTTGAGGTTATTTCATTATGTCAAGCTAATCAGGTGATAGCGGTCATTCCCTGGTCTCTATTATCAGATGCAGAGTGGTCGGTAGTCGCTGAATTGTATATAGAGCTCCATGGTTGTTGGAAGCGGACAGTCGCTAACCGCCAGTTCCCACCATGCTGTCAACGCTGACAGTCTTTACCTAGACCAAAAGGCAAAATTCAATGGTGAGGGGCCTAAGGAAAAATATATGTGTTTTAATCAATCGTATGTTTCTCAATGTTTCACAAATAGCATAATTTTCCCATGCCAGTACAGCACTGGATGACAGTTTTATCTCACTGATGTCACCTGGGAAGGTAGGTAAAGATGCCTTCTGAGCACTTACCTGTTCTTGAGGTGGCCTCCTGTAGGTGGGGCCCAGGCAGGTATCTCGTGTATCTCTGCAGTCACAGTAATCTGAATAACTTCACAATCGGAATCAGAGTCAGGGTCTGACTCGATGTGTGGGGCCGAGGCCTGATCTGTTTCCACTGCCCAGCTAAAAGAATCAAAGGCCCCACTTTAATATGAAGCAATTGCTTTACTTCAGTACATATGAAGCGGTTGTAGGTGATTATTAAGCTGGTGAGTGGTATCCTGAATACACGAGGAAGACAACTATTACGATCAGCCTAAGACAATTCCTCACAGATGGGTTCCAAGTGATAGCCAGGTGACTACCGCTTCGCTTGGCCCACCATTCCCTACATGCTGAAGAGCCAAGTCACATGACTACCTAAGGGCCTGCCACACGATGGCGATGGGTTCATGTCCCAGTCTTTCAAGTCTTACGTTGCAAGCTCTTGACACAGTCTAATTCTCCAAAAACAAGGCTAAGGCTGGGGAGGTTCGCTGAGTATAGGATGGCAAATTGCCCAAGTACAGCAGTAAAATCACTCACAAGGAAGGAGCTTGAGCTTGAGCAGGAACTGCTGGCTTCACTTTCCTCACCACCTCCTCAGCACAGCGGTCTCCGCAGTCACCATGGGACTCCACTGTCCTGCTGCTACAATTTTATAGGTTATTCTATTGTTACTAGCCAACATAAGATGAATTTCAGTACATCCCCGTGTCACATGGAAGCCCGTTTTAGGGTATAGCAGAAGTCATAATAGCCAAACACAATCGAACTTTGCCTCAAAGATACATAAAGTATGTAAATACAAGGAAAAGATACAACCATGCAAATCATTCTATGTTACTAGCCACAAATCATTCTATGTTACTAGCCACAAATCATTCTATGTTACTAGCCACAAGAGAATAACTTTCAGTCAGCGTGTCATTATTATGGAAGTCGATCTCACAGTCTAACAGTAACAGTATCAAAATTCAATTCAAGCCAACCATGACCGGACTTTTCCTAAAGATCACCAAAGAGATCAAAATTTTCTGTAAAACTAAAAGTTTATGGAGGAGATAACTCACAGCGGTGACGCGAGAGGCTGTCCGATAGCCACAGGCTCGTTGACGACGACTGCCTCTGGAAATAGCTCCTCAGCAGGTTGCTCCTCTGAACACCGACTGTAATTTTATAAACAATTCCACTCTGAACACCCATGTTATATGAAATCAGACTGTGTAGGCTAGCAGAAGTAAAGTTAAACAGCAACAGTGGACCGCGTGAATTTTTTTGCGTTTTAACAGAATGTCATAACATGACTTTTTTCTAAATTTGCTGAAGTCTGTGTAATTAAGGACATCAGTTTTACTTACCAACACGACGCGAACATGTCAGCAATAGTCTGTAAGAACGCCATTCTTTCGGAAGAAAATGGCAGACACAGGAAGTACTGAGATGATTGTTGCATGTCACGACGTTGCATTCCTTACACATACCCATGGCACCATTACACGCACTCTTTTACAAGAAGGGCCCAGTTTTGACTGCATGGAGAGGTGTAACTTTGGGCATGTAGTAATTTTCTTTATTTGCCTTTCTTGACACTGCCATTGACTTTTCTAGTATTTGAACCCATGGCTAGCTGAGCGCAAGTCGAGCCCACTAGAGCATGGGTGCTTTCGCATTATTCCTAGCTCCTACTGCTCCAACAAGCCTCAGGCTTAGGAGGGCCGTTAAATAGGATGGCTAAGTGCCTCAGTAGACAAACAACTAGGTTACTGGCTGCTCCCTACATCTTATAATTTCATAAGATCTTGGCTGCTATTCAATAGGGTACATCTGTGGAATGGTGTGCCTGTCAACCTAAGTAACAATTGAGTTCAAATCAATAGGCGCAATATTCGTCAGTGACCGGAGACTACTGCATACCTTCTAGTGAAGCTTTAGCAGGGTTGGTATAAGGGAAATTGACTAAGCTCAAGACTAAATCCATTGTATGAGAATAACTGCTTAGTGCTGACTCTATATGAAGCATTATGCTAAGACTGAGGTTGAGGAGGGGGGTTGGGAGGATCAGTAAACCTTTTGGTTATAGGCGATTGTAAAGACCGGTGGGAATAACAGTTATTAGGACTAGCCATTCTCCTATTTGAAGTAAACCTGTTCTCACAGCTATTATTAAGAATACTTTATGTAAGATAATTTAGAAAGCACCAAGATATTCGCTGAATTGATTATTCGGGAAATTGGCGCTCATTTGAGCGGCACAAACAGCGTCGCTGCTAGCGTAATCGCTCCTGTCGTGTCGCTCACTGCGCCACCGCTAGCGTAAACGCTCCTGCCGTGTCGCTCACTGCGCCACCCTAGTGTAAATCGCTATTAGGCAACTCTATGTTTGGGCCTCTTATATTTTATGTCATTATCCAAAACGGTCGAGAGTCAGAAACAATCACCTGCTAGCCTGGACTTCAGGCTACTATATCTCGCGCCGCCACCCGCTTCGGGCCGCCATCCGCTTCGCGCCGCCATCCGCTTCGCGCCGCCACCCGCTTCGCGCCGCCACCCGCTGTTAGAGCTGTCTCACAAATTGGACTTAAATATCCTGTAAGATAAAACAACCATCACTGATACACATATTTCATCCTTGACCTTGAATGATTCTGTAGGAATACTGTAATTGATAAACAAAATAAAATTTAATAAACAAAAAATAGATATACAATAATATCATGCACGGAGTACAACGGCAAAATTCATATAAAAGTCTCTAACATTGCGTATGTTGTGGTCATTTGAGGGACACCCAAATGATCTCGGCGTAATACTGATACAAGAACAGACTTGATAGTGTGACAGTACATAAAAAGTGGTGAATCAATGGAGTCTAGCAGCTGCTCAGTTATAGTAATGTGATACTCATGAATATGAACAAGTACAACTCTATAGAGAATCGCTGTGGTGTAGCAGCTGACCGAAGCCATATTCGTCGAGTGTGATCAGGAACTTTAGCTGAAGTGGTTTCCGTAATTTCCGGGCTACAATGAAAAACGTGCTCTCGCAATAAATACCAAAACAGCATTAAAGGCGTCCATCTGGAAAGACAATATTGTACAAAGCTACAAGGCAAGATGACTGTTTTCAGGACAAGGATCCAACGACAAGGTATGTGCTATAATGTTGAGGTAGATAATAGTTCTGGGAGCTGATTTCTATTGTTCATGCCTTTAATATCAAAGACTACAAATTCAATGGTTTTAAATAATTAGTTCGAATGTCAAGCCAACAAACATGCTTATTGGAATGGCGTCAGTCGTTATTCTGACTAGGGCAGGGTTGGCATAATGGAAACTGGGCATGCCCAGAGTCAGCTTTACTCTTCCTGAGCACCGAGAGCACCCATGGCTTAAGGCGCCTTTTCACTCCATCAGGCGTCTGGACCGCCCGGACCGTACGCAGGTTGCATTTGATTTGACGTCAGACCCTGGATCCGAGGACCCTTTTTCACTCCAAACGAATCCATCAGATGCGCCATCCTGGTTTACTTTGGAGCCAATCAATGGTGCAGAAGCTGTGCCTCCGGAAACGGCAACTATTTTTGCTCACAATTTCAAAAGAAAGTCTATCTGGTATTCAATCCTTTCACTACAGGTTGCTTCTCTTCCCAGTGCAACCTCATTTGATTGGTTGATGAGTTCGACGTCCAACGCCGATCGGACTCATTTTGTCTCTGGGAGACAGACGCTTGGGCGTCTGACAGCGTCCGGTGCCAATCGGAACAGGCCTTTTTCACTCCATTCCTGAGGGGTTGGACGTCTGTCTCGCGCATTTGGCCCAAGGATAATCAGACGCCTGTTGGAGTGAAAAGGCACCTTTAGTGGTTAGAGTATTCAGTATTCAGGATTGCGGGTTCAAATCCCAGAAAAGTCAATGGTGGTGACAGGAAGACCATCCAACCTTAATTCGCTCCTGAGGTCCAACAAAGCCATCTCTATGATTCCGTACAGAGAATAATAATGTGGATGATAAACGGAAGCGCTCTGTAGATCAATACCCAATACGGTGCCGCGTGAGTTCAAATACTAAAACTCACACTGCCTCATCAATGCGAACCCAGAGTTTGGTAAACCGAGGATATGAATTCTTCTCTTTTCCCTCTCCGTTCTGGCCATCTCTATTTGCTTGGCTGTTTCTGTGCCGAATTCTGTGTCTGAAAATCAAGATCAAATAATTCATAAATATTGTATCAATTGTCTGAATCGGAAAAATGATGAAATTAGTATACAGAGGAAATTATAAAAATTTAATGTTGTTTTTCAGTCCATGCAAGGCTTAAATAACCAATTGCATACATGTCACTGCAATAACCGAATAAGTAGCTACAATACACTTTTTTCTTGTATAATGACGAATTCCCTGTTATGGTGAAGCTGGCAGAGTAGATACCTTTTCACCTGTTATGGCTCGGCACGGAGCACCACGAGTGGGTCAGTATCAATGCTTCTCCTCTTGCTGGAGCTTGGTTTTTGTTTTGACCTTGACCTATTAGTGAGGTGCTCATACACACAACAAGAGCTCGCCATTACCAGGGTGAGCTATCCCACTATCTCGTAACTCAGTAACAGGAGCGCGCCATGACCAGGGTGAGCTATCCCACTATCTCGTAACTCAGTAACAGGAGCGCGCCATGACCAGGGTGAGCTATCCCACTATCTCGTAACTCAGTAACAGGAGCTCGCCACGACCAGGATGAGCTATCCCACTATGTCGTAACTCAGTAACAGGAGCTCGCCATGACCAGGGTGAGCTATGTGAGCTATCCCACTATCTCGTAACTGTGCTTGAAATAACTTTCTATAGAACCCTCCATATTCAATTGCCTTATTGATATATGACTTATTATTGCTGAGGCTTTACAGGATAATCTGTCGGTCATGTCGTCTCCTACGATCCCAAAGGTTTCCATGATTCCTAATGAAATAACTGACAGATCAGCTGTATCAGAGAGTGGCTGGGAAGGGTGTTATATGGCAATTGCATATTTTCCCCAATTCTTAGACATTCCAATTTAATCCAATGACGAATTTTTGTTACCCGGCAAAAATGTAGTTAGCCTCCAAGGGAAGATAACTCCATATAATAGACTTACTCATTGTTTTTGTTGGATAGATGAGCTAATGTGTCCATGTAAGGGCCACTCAATGATTGTGGCCCAAAGTCCGTAGGTAGAAAGTTAGGTAAAGGCTTCTCGTTAAAACTACAATAAAAAATAAAACATTCGTTCTCTTTAGAATCATCAGAAGTGCGGTGCTACTTTTTGGTAAACCATCAATCTCTTCAATTAGAAAACTGTCATCTCAAATTTGCAATGCTGAATAGTGGCAACCGTGAATTCAGTGTCAAGTGCATTGCAAGACTACGGGAACTAGATCTAGCAAAATAGCTCAGTAGTAGAGCGCTAGGGTTGAAATTACACAGAGCCGTTGGGAGTAAGAGCTATTTACTTGATTTTTTACGTAACTTTCAACTTATCATGGGGCCAGGATAGCTCAATTGGTAAAAAGCTTGAACTTTCGTTCTAAGGATTGCAGGTTCAAGCCTCACTGCCAGCGGGGTGTTTTTCTGGTACGGGTCTTTAGCAAGCCTCTCACCCTGAATCGCTAGCGTGGCTTCGGAACACAACAGAGGTCCCAACCAGTGGATAATTAGGGTCAAGATCAGTTGAGATACAGCTCTCCCTTCTCGCTAAGAGTAGTCGAATTCTGAGTGGGAGACGTGTAAACAAATCCCCTCAACCAGAAACCTGAGGAAGGCAACGGGAGACCATCTCAGTACTGTCCCACGATACTATGACAAACCAGGTCATGAGAAACCTGCCTTTGAGCAGAATATACACCTCATTTACAATTATAACTTATCATACCATTCATCAATTCAAACAGTCGCTGATTCAAAGTACCATATCTTATACAACCCAATAAAATGTGAGCTTTACCTTTGAGATATTGGTTCATCAGGAGCAGTGTGCTCTATAGAAAAGCCTTCCTCTCTCATATGATGTAATATTGTGTTGTTACCGAGAAAATGTCCTACAAAAGCAGCAACTATGAAAACCAGGCTGGATTTTTTGTATGTAACTGATAGAAAAAAAACACATTAACTCATGGTTCACTGACTTGAATGCTTTGGAGTAAATTCTCTCAATCGTACCTCAACACTGGGGCAACGGTCAATCGCATAGAATTCATACAAACATAAACACACACAAAATTCAAATCATCTTGAGAGACTTGAGTCGGTATGTGTTCTTGAGATCACTGCATGAATAAAATAGTAATTGACCACCAAGCGCTGGAGAGTGGTTAGATTATCGACTCGTGTTCAGTGGATTGTGGGTTCGAATCCAAGTAAAGCCATTAAAGCTTTGTTAACAAACTCCATGCCACCATTAGAAAAAAAATAATGTGGAGTATTAACGGGAGCAAAAAAGTTCAGCCATTGTATAACCAGCAGTTTATATATTTTTTTACACCAGCATAATAATTATTCAGTGGACTTCCTAAGCTCATGGTTTGTTGTGACTTCTAAACCAGTATAAGAACTGGGAATTATATCATGAGGTTATGAAGTGGAAGCCTATAAATAGAATATGACCCAAAATCTGGTCATCTCGAATCAAGTGTTTCGGGTACAGAGCTGAACTGAGATTTAAATCGGCCGGATGTTGGTACCAGCCGACGAAAATTTGAAGCTGCAGATAAGATAAGAGTATAGCATACTTTTATTGAATGAATGAAGTGCTTGTTTGCTCGTCGTGCAAGCGTTTAGCTACACAGGAGTTATCAGAATGAAGATAAGGATTGAAAAAATGTCAAAAACTGAAATGGTCCTCCCTGGATTTTCTGCCTGCAAGCTATCCAACCAGCCAGGAATTAGAATTCTTTCGACTTAGGTTATGGAGAATATATACTAGAATAGCTCAGTGGTAAAAATAGAACATCGGTATGGCACCAACTACGTATCTCATTGGCCACAGAGATGTGACTTAGGGAAACTCTTAGTAATCATGCATAGCAACCGTAGTCATATGGCTAGGAACACAAATTGTGAATTTGTTGCATGTGATTGTACGATTGGCATATCACAAAATTGCAAATTTGCCATATGTGGCAGGACCCTTCGATTTGGGATGATTTGATTTTGGGTTCAAGCCCTGGCTTCGGCTGTAAGGATAACCTCCTCACATACTTCTTTAAAGCTTTTATCATTTTGGAATAAGCCCCAGACTTGGCCCGGGTGGTCCAGTGATATATCACTGGACCACCCGGACCACCCAGTGACATTATGTCACTGGGTGGTCCGGTAAATGGAAGAGCCAGTTGCCCCGAGTAAAATAATATAAGGAACAGAAGTCAAATTTGTATTGAATCATATGGGTAGAGGAAAACAGTGAATTAATGTATTCATGCACCGCAGTCGACTGTACACACTTTTGCAATTCACATTACAGCGCCGGTTTTGTCTTACCCGCTCCAAAGGCAAAGAAGAAAGACTCTTCTGGAAATTGTTGTAGTAATTGAGCTATACGAGTGGCCATCTTGGCGTTTCTGTGGTAGAGTAATTCAGATTGGAAATAATCATCCAAATCACGGGCAATCTTCTGTTCAGCATCACCTGAGTCACTGACAGTTGATAAATTTGGCACCTGCAAAAGAAACACAATTTGCACTGTTTCCTATTAACTGCATAGCAGAACCACGACCAAATAGTCTCTCTCTCTCTCTCTCTCTCTCTCTCTCTCTCTCTCTCTCTCTCTCTCTCTCTCTCTCTCTCTCTCTCTCTCTCTCTCTCTCTCTCTCTCTCTCTCTCTCTCTC
>Ga0224501_10000678_pt1 | contig 26428 bp, 30 predicted proteins | sample SF_Oct11_sed_USG_4_FD_169105 | JGI IMG/M metagenome (GOLD analysis project Ga0224501, IMG submission 169105) | Sediment microbial communities from San Francisco Bay, California, United States - SF_Oct11_sed_USGS_8_1 | ecosystem: Environmental > Aquatic > Marine > Sediment | place: USA... | reverse complement strand
TGTTAAAAAAGGTTCCGCGCCGGATAAGACAATTCTCGATGTTGATGTACAGGAAAAATCAACAGGTGAGCTGTCAATAGGCGCTGGATTTTCATCATCAGACGGACCATTGGCTGACCTTAGGGTTAGGGAGCGCAATCTTCTCGGTAAAGGGCAAGATCTTGCATTATCGGCAACAATTGCAGGGGAGAAAACAGAATTTGATGCATCTTTTACCGAGCCTTATTTCTTGAACCGTGATATTTCAGCCGGAGTTGATGCTTTCCACATAACGCGGGACTTGCAAGACGAGAGCTCATTTGATCAGGAAAGAACAGGCGGCGGCTTAAGGGTGGGGTACCCCTTGTCCAAAAACTGGCGCCAGACACTTGGGTATCGTTTGGAAAACAATGAAATTGCCGATGTTGATGATGATGCATCCCGCTTTATCAGAGATCAGGAAGGCAAAAGAACATCTTCATCTGTTTCCCAGCGTCTTGTTTATGACACAAGGGACAGCACAAGATTTTCTACAAGCGGCCTGATATATTGGCTGGATACGGAAATATCCGGCTTAGGCGGTGATTCAAAATATATTTCAGGGAAAACAGGCGCATCTTATTTCTATCCGATAACAGACCGGTTTATCCTGAATGTTCTTGGTGAGACTGGCGCAGTGCAAGGCTATGACGATAAGGATGTAGAAATCAACGAGAGATATTTTCTAGGTGGAAATAATTTACGTGGCTTTGAGCGTTCCGGCGTTGGCCCGAGAGATTCGACAAATGGCGATGCTTTGGGTGGGAACTACTTTTATCGGGGCAGTGTTGAACTATCTTTTCCTATAGGTTTACCCGAGGAAATGGGGATAAGAGGTCATGCTTTCTCTGATGCCGGGTCTCTTTGGGATATTGATGAATCCGGAGTGGATTTGCTGGAGGAAGAAAACATAAGAGCAGCCGGAGGCGTTGGCTTATCATGGAGATCACCCTTTGGTCCGATCCGCATTGATTTTGCTGCACCGTTCTTAAAAGAAGATTTTGATGAGGAAGAAAAATTCAGGTTTGATTTTGGTACCAGATTCTAGTTATAAAAGCCTACATAAAAAATTTTAGAATCTTGAAACTTATCTTAAAGGTACTGTTATGAACACTGAGAAATTCCTGCGTTTTACGCTCACTATCTTTGCGCTTCTGATATTTAGCTCCTTGCAGGCAAATGCCGAGGTCAGTATTGCCGTCGTTGATATTCATCAGATCCTGTCAGAGTCTAAAGCGGCAAAATCTGTGAAGGAGCAGGTAAAGTCCAAAAGGGAAAGCTTTGTAAAAGAGGTAAAGTCTGCAGAGGATGTCTTACGCAAAGAACAAAAAAAGCTGGAGGAAGCTAAAGATAAGGTTTCCAAAGAGGAGTTAATGAGCCAGTTCCGCAGCTTTGAAGAAAGAAGACTGGAAGCTAGAAAGAATCTGCAAGAGAAACAGAAAAACCTTGATCAGGCCTATAATAAGGTGATGGCTGATTTATCGAAGTCTATATTCGAGGTCTGTCAAAAGATAGCTGATGAGAAGAAAATAGATCTGGTCATTACAAAGGACAATATCATTGTCGGAAATAAGGCTCTTGATATTACCGCCGAAGTTTTGGCAAATCTTGACAAGACATTGCCTAAATTGGCTTTGGATGTTAAATAGGACCTCTATAGACTTATTTTCTTCACATGGAATGCATTTGCATATATACATGAAACTATGCCGGATAATCGTTTTCATAAAAAAGCTTTAGACTCCATTAGTCTAGGAGAAATCTCCGATCTTGTAGGATGCGAATTATCTGATGCTGCGGCGAAGGATTTAAAGGTTAGTGACGTATCGCCCTTGGATGCTGCCGAGAGTGGTCATGTCTCCTTTTTGGATAATCTTAAATATAAGTCAGATTTTGTGAATACAAGAGCCGCAGCATGTTTCACGACGAAATCTATGGCGAAGCATGCGCCAAAGACAACGATATGTCTGATTACAGATTCGCCCTACAAGTCTTATGCTCTGACAGCACAGCAATTTTATCCGGAAAATAGATCTAAAAAATCAAGTATTTCAGACCATGCTATCATCGAACATGACGTCATTTTAGGGCAGGGCTGCGTCATCGAGGCAAATGTAGTTATAAAATCCGGCGCAGTTTTAGGTCAGAATTGTTGGATTGAAGCTGGCACAGTCATTCAGGAAAACGTGCAAATCGGGGATAATGCCCATATTGGTTCAAATGCCACGATCTCACACTCTATTATTGGAGATAATGTACGTATATATACAGGTGCGCGCATTGGGCAAGATGGCTTTGGTTTTGCAATAGATCCGGCCGGACATGTTAAAATACCTCAATTAGGCCGTGTGATTATCGAAGATCATGTGGAAATCGGTGCAAACACAACCATTGATAGGGGTGCAGGACCGGATACAATCATTGGGCAAGGAACATGGATAGATAACCTTGTCCAGATAGGACATAATGTCAGGATTGGAAAAGGCTGCGTGATTGTGGCTCAAGTCGGTATCTCGGGAAGTACTGTGCTAGAGGATTATGTGGCTTTTGGAGGGCAAGCAGGAATAGCAGGTCACTTGCGCGTTGGTAAAGGCGCACAGGTTTCCGCGCAGGCTGGCGTTATGAATGATATTCCGGCCGGAGAGCAATATATGGGATCTCCTGCTTTTCCCAGAAGTCAGTTTTTAAGACAAGTTGCGACACTAAACCGCTTGATTCAAAAGAAGAAAAGCGATTAACTGCGTATTAAAAGTTAATATTACAACCAGCAATTAGTTCAGGTAAGGCAATGAGCAAAGCAAAAAACGAAATAATAGATGTCAATAAGATCATGGAAATGATTCCGCACAGATATCCCATATTATTGGTGGACAGGATTGTCGAGTTGAACTCCGGTGAAAGTGCCATTAGTCTAAAGAATGTAACGATTAATGAGCCCCAGTTTATGGGACATTTCCCGGGGTTTCCGGTGATGCCGGGGGTCATGATTATTGAAGCTATGGCCCAGACAGCCGCTCTTGTCGTCGTGGATTTTCTTGGAGACGAGGCTAAGGGTAAGGTCGTTTATTTTATGACCATTGATAATGCGCGTTTCCGTAAACCCGTCACCCCAGGCGATTCCATGTATATCCATGTTGAAAAAATACAATCCCGCGGGCCTGTCTGGAAATTCAAGGGCGTTGCAAAAGTCGGTGATACCGTTTGTGCTGAGGCCGTATTCAGCGCCATGATAACGGATACAGACAGTAAAGCCTGATCTTAAAAAATATATTTCTTCTACTTAAACCGTTCAATCGCCAGTTCTGCAGCATGCAAAACGGCTTTGGCTTTATTGACGCATTCCTGATGCTCGTTTTCAGGAATACTATCAGCGACAACGCCGCCACCGGCCTGTACATAGACTTTACCGTCCTTTACCAAAGCTGTGCGCAGCGCGATGCAGCTATCCATTGTATTATCCGAAAAATATCCTACACCGCCCGCGTAAGCACAGCGCTTGGATGGCTCAAGCTCGTCAATGATTTCCATCGCACGGATTTTTGGCGCACCGCTGACCGTGCCTGCCGGAAAACCGGAAAAAAGAGCATCAATGATATTCAGATCTTCGCGTAATGTGCCTTCGACATTAGAGACAATATGCATAACGTGGGAATAACGCTCGACTGTGAATTGGTCCGTGACTTTGACACTACCGATTTCAGCCACGCGTCCGACATCATTACGCCCCAGATCAATCAGCATAAGATGTTCGGCAAGCTCTTTTTCATCGGAGAGCAAATCTTGCTCCAGAGCTTTATCCTCGTCCTTAGTAGAGCCGCGCTTGCGTGTGCCGGCAATGGGACGGATCGTCACTGTGTTATCACGGACCCGTACAAGGATTTCAGGGCTTGAGCCGACAAGAGCAAAGCCTTCAAAGCTTAGATGGAAAAGGAAGGGGGAAGGATTTACACTGCGTAAACTCCTGTATAGCTCTATAGAGGGCAGATCAAAATCCACCGAAAAACGCTGTGAGGGAACAACCTGGAATATATCCCCCGCATTGATGTACTCAACGGCTCTGGCAACAGATTTAAGGTAATCCTCTTTTTTGGTTTCGGATGTGATCTCTAAAGGGGCTCTCAGTTCTGATTTATAATTGGTGAGATCCTGATTCAGCGGTTGATTGATGCGGACAATGGCGTCTTCAATTTTTGCCTGATGGGATTCAAAAACCTTTTGGGCGGATTTATCTGTATTGCCTTTATGTTCATAAACCGGCGTAGCAATACAGATCATCTGTTTGACATTATCAAAGACAGCCAGAATACTCGGGCGGATCATTGTACTATCGGGAATGCCGAGTGTATCGGGATTATTGGCAGGGATATCCTCGACCAGCCCGATCATGTCATAGCCAATATAACCAAACAGCCCGAAGCCACACATAGGCGGCAAATCTTGAGAGATATCCGTGATGGTGCTCTCATGAATGAGAGATTTGAGTGAGGCTAAAGCATCATCATGCTTGATCACCGCTTTACTATTTCCGGTGTCTTCGGTTTCGGCTTTTTTATCTCTGCAAGTCCAGATGACATCAGGCTGCATTCCTATAATCGAATAGCGACCAAGTGTCGTGCCGCCTTCTACGGATTCAAGCAGGAAGCTATAAGGCTTATGGCCGCATAAATTTAGATATGCTGAAACAGGCGTAACAAGATCGGCAGAAATCCAGCTATAGAGAATCTGCGCCTTGGCCTTATTAAAAGTTTTTTCAAAGCTCTTATAATCGGGGGCCAGCATAATTATTGCTCTTGCGTTTCTTGCCTTGCAAAGACAGCGCGCATAAGACCTTGATTAATCTGCGTATTATATTTTTTGCTCAAACTCTGTAAATACATGGCAAAAATTTCGTCTTTAAGCTCATTATCAACTTGTACACTAATGGCTGCGATTTGGGCCTGAAGTTCATCTGTAATGTCAGGCAAATCAAAATCAATCACAGAAATCAGAGCGACAGCATTTTCCTCGGAAAGGGGTACCATATAGGGTTTGTTAAGTTCAGAGCGGAAAATTGGCGCACGCATCTCTTCGACAAGTGGCGGCTCCAGAATACCACGCACCCCGATATTTTCGATCTTTTGTATTTTGTCTTTGTTTTGTGCCTTGAGCTTTTCAAATGTCAGTTCACCGGATTCAATGGCTTTGATAAATCCTGCAACACGCTCGTTATTGAGAGATGATTTTTGATCGTCGATAAAGTTTTCTTTGATTAATGCTTTGACGTCATCATAAGGTTTGCTGGATTTTTCCATGATGTCATCCAGCACGATAGCGGCAAAGCGACCACTTGGCAGTTCAAGAAGGCCGGAATTTTCACCTTTGATTTTAAGCCCGAAAGTTGAGGTAATGATTTCCGGCTTATCTCCTTGCTGTTCTTCATTAAACAAATCTTTAATAGCATTAAATGTGTTGCTTCCCTCATTTGCGGAAGTAAGCTGGATATCATTGATTTTATTGACGATCAGAGGAATTTCTTTGGAAATCTCTTCAATTGCCGCCCCGCTGATCAGAAGATCATCAAGTCTTATAGATAAGTCATAAATGTAATCCTCTCTTTTGGTCTGAATAAGCCCTTTTTCCAGTTCCTCACGGACATCCTCTAAAGGTATGGTTGATGGCGGGTCGATACGAACAAGTTGGGTCACATGATTACCCAAGGCAGTCTTAGTCGGTCCGGTAATCTTCCCTGGCGGTTTATCTAATACGGCATTTCTGACTTCTTTTGGCAAAAGTGCTACGTCGAATGGAATTTCGTGGTAATAGCCTTCATCGCTTCCTGTGACTTCTATAACGGCGTCTTTAAGACTTTTTCCGCCATGTGCCAGATCAAAAACTTTCTGGGCAGTATCGCGATCTTTAATAAGGATCTGAGATAACACATAGCTTTCCGGTTTTGTGTACTCTCCAATATTTTTTTCATAAAAAGCTTGGATTTCATCATCTGTAGGCAGCGGTAATTCTGCGCCATCATCAATCAGGGCAAGTGTGATGTTCCGCCTTTCCGGAATAGCATAAGTATTATTTTTATAAGCCTCATAAAGTTTTTCCAGTTGCTCTTCCGTTGGCTCGGAGGCATCATTAATAGTGTCATTTGGAAAGACAATAATTTCGATATCACGGGTTTGGTTCTGGGATTGAAACAGGTCTTTGGCAAGCTGATCTTTTGGCCCCATATAGCCAGACTGGAGTGCTTTCGTTACGATGTCGATGGAAAGCTCTCGATCAATACCTTCGACAAGCTGCGTCTCGTTTAAACCCTGTAATCGTAAAAAATGTTCTAGCGTTTGCTGTATGGTTTGGCCTTCCTGTACCATCGGGCCAATAATTTCCACGATTTTTTTCTTGATATAATCATTTGATAGCTTAATGCCCATATGTTCTGCGTCGGTCTGTGCCAGACGTGCGCGAATTTCTCCATTAAGCATCTGATCTACCAGACCAAGCTGATAGGCTTGTTTTACATCAAGGTTATAATTTCTCAGACCTCTTTGCACAGTGCCGTAAAATTCATTCATGGAAATGGTTTTATCTTCGATTTTAGCAACATCACGGCTACCGACGCCGCTGCTAAAGGAACTACTGACATCGGAGAGCAAAAAACCACCCACGGCTAGAACCAAAAGACCAAGAAGAAGATATTTTAAGGCGCCGCCTGTCGCGCCGCTACGTAAAGATTGCATAACCATAGTCAAATGCCTGTATCTAGTTTTTATTTACTTAATTCAAAAATCTAAAGCGCACTATAAGGTGAGCATGACATCAGGGCAAGAGCGCAAGTGCATAGCCCCACAAATTTTCAGAGGGTATGATTGATTTTTTTTACTGTCCATGCCAAAACAAGGCTGTTAAGGAATGTATCAAACAGAGTGAAAAATATGAAAAAACTGATTGCCGGGAACTGGAAAATGAATGGCTCTGTGGAAATGACGCAGGATCTGCTGTCCGAAATTAACAGTGAAATTGATGGTGATCTTCTTGATAAATGCGGATTTCTGGTCTTTCCTCCGGCTTTGTATGTGACCGAAGCTTTTAAGAATGCCGGAACCTATATAGATGTTGGCGTTCAGGATTGTTCACATAATGAAAGTGGTGCGTATACAGGAGAAATATCTGCGGCTATGATTAAGGATTGCGGGGCGTCTCATGTGTTGCTGGGGCATTCCGAGCGTCGCCAATATCATAATGAGACGGATGAACTGGTGTGCACTAAGGCAAAACTTGCTTTTGATAATGGTCTCATTGCCGTTATTTGTATCGGCGAAACAGAGGAGCAGCGTGATAACGGCAAGGCTTTTGATGTCGTAGAGAAACAGCTTGCGGCTTCAGTGCCTGAAAGTGCAAATGCAGAGAACACAATAATTGCCTATGAACCTGTCTGGGCAATCGGAACAGGAAAAACAGCCTCGGCAGCAGATGTTGCAGAAATGCACAGCTTTATACGCGGTAAACTGGGAGAACGGTTTAGTGATTCTGAAAATTTCTATATACTTTATGGCGGTTCGATGAAGCCGGAAAATGCCGGAGAATTATTAGCAACGCCGAATGTAAATGGCGGACTGATAGGTGGGGCTAGTTTGAAAGCGGATCAGTTTTTGGCGATAGCTAAAGCAGCCCCTTAGAGAGCCAATAAAAATACCAATGGGAAATTAAGTGCTTATCTTTTTGATTTCGACATTGATTTAAAGTGGTTTTTGCCTTAGAAAAGCCGCTTAGATGAAATTATAGTAAAGTTTATTATCGATATGGAAACAGTTGTTCTCGTTATTCACCTGATTATTGCTTTGGTGATTATTATTCTCGTTCTTATCCAGCGCTCGGAAGGTGGTGGCTTGGGAATCGGGGGAAGTGGCGGCGGCCTTGGTGGATTTGCCTCTGCGCGTGGTACGGCCAATGCCCTGACAAAGATGACAGCCCTTTGTGCAGCAGGCTTTTTTATTACATCCCTGACTTTGGCGGTTCTGGCCAGTGGTCAGGCCAATGTCAATAAAGGTTTTCTTGAGGATGTAACACCGGAAGAGATTAATGTCCTGGCACCGGTAGAGGGGGCTAATAACCCGGGTATCGAGTATATCCCTCCTCAGGATGTACCGGATGTTCCTGTGGAAGTGGAGATGATTGCACCACCTGAAACTGTTCAGGATCAGGACGGCGAACAAGGGATGGAAAACGGTAACTCGGAAACGAAAGCTCCAGAACAGTAATATGACACGGTTTATTTTTATAACAGGCGGCGTTGTTTCCTCATTAGGAAAGGGCCTCGGCTCCGCTGCGCTTGGCGCATTATTGCAAGCCAGAGGTTATTCGGTCCGCCTGTGTAAGCTTGATCCTTATCTCAATGTTGATCCCGGTACGATGAGCCCGTTCCAGCATGGCGAGGTTTATGTAACCGATGACGGCGCGGAGACTGATCTTGACCTAGGGCATTATGAGCGTTTTACGGGCGTTCCGGCTAAGGGTACGGATAACACCACTACGGGCAGGATTTATACCAGCGTTTTACAAAAAGAGCGCCGCGGTGATTATCTCGGTGCCACGATTCAGGTGATTCCGCATATCACTAACGAGATACAGGATTTTATCCGTGAAAAAGACGGTACGGCTGATTTTGTTCTATGCGAGATTGGCGGAACAGTCGGAGATATTGAAAGCCTGCCGTTTCTTGAAGCTATTCGCCAATTTGGTAATGAAGTCGGGCGTGAGCGCGCGATTTTTATACATGTAACCTTGTTGCCTTATATCCCTGCGGCTGGTGAATTAAAGACCAAGCCGACACAACATTCAGTCAAGGAATTGATGAGCCACGGGATAAGGCCGCAAATATTGCTCTGCCGCGCAGATCGCGAGATTGAAAAAGATGAGCGCCGCAAGATTGCGTTGTTTTGTAATATTGATGAAAAGAAAGTTATTCCCGCACTGGATGTCTCTTCGATTTATGAAGTGCCGCTGACTTACCATGCGGAAGGGTTGGATGATGAGGTCATGGATTGCTTTGGCATTAAAAAATCCAAAAAACCGGATCTCTCGAAATGGGAGAAGATTATCCAGAACATTAAGGAGCCAGAGGGCGAAGTTAAAATTGCGATTGTCGGAAAATATACAAATCTGGCCGATAGTTATAAATCTCTGAACGAGGCGCTTATTCACGGCGGCATTGCCAATAAGGTCAAGGTAAGACTGGATTTTATGGAGGCCGAAATCTTTGAATCAGAAAATCCTGAAGACTATCTTGCGGGAGCCAATGGCATATTAGTGCCGGGCGGCTTCGGAGAGCGCGGCGCAGAAGGCAAAATCAAGGCTGTTCAATATGCGCGGGAAAAGAAAATTCCTTATTTGGGAATTTGTTTCGGGATGCAAATGGCTGTGATCGAGGCAGCGCGTAATCTGTGCAGTATCAAGAATGCAGGGTCAACAGAATTTGGTCCGTGTAAGGAGTCTGTTGTTGGTCTTATGACAGAATGGGTCAAAGGTAATGCCACTGAAAAGCGTAAAGCATCGACAGATAAAGGCGGGACGATGCGCCTTGGTGCTTACCCTTGTCACCTTGAAAAGGGTACTTTGGTAAGGGATGTGTATGGTGCTTCTGATATTAGTGAGCGCCACCGCCATCGCTATGAGGTAAATATGTCTTATCGTGCCAAGCTCGAAGAGGCAGGATTAAGGTTCTCCGGCTTATCACCGGATGGCACTTTGCCGGAAATTGTGGAACATAAAGACCACCCGTGGTTTATCGGTGTGCAATTCCATCCCGAGCTAAAATCCAAACCCTTTGACCCGCACCCGCTCTTTGTGTCCTTTATCAAGGCCGCAGTAAAGCAGGGGCGGTTGGTCTGATTTTCGGATTATAACCTAGCATATACCCGTTTCTGGGAGGGTGGGTGCTTTGGAAAAACCACTATAATTTTTCTTTTTTGGCTCCCGTGCAAGGGGTTTCAGTGCGTTGGATAATTGCCCCATTAATGTACTGTCATGGCTTGGGTCAAATTGTGTTATTCTTTTCTCTAATGCAGATAGCGAATTAAAGGTTTCGCCAAGAGCTTCACCTGCAGTTTCTAAGATTTTAGAGGTGTCGCTATTCTTTTTAGCAAGTCTAAACAGGTTTTGTAGTTTATCGATATTTTTTGCCATGAGTTTACCTTTATAATTTAATGTTTTGTAGTTAACTATTATTATGTTAAAGATTGCTTTGCAAGTCAAAAAAAATGCAAATTCATTTTCATTCTTGCGATTTTGCACAGTGCACAGTACTTTCTAACCCATGACAGAATCAGTGATACCCAAAACTATCAAAATCGATCAAATCGAAATTGCCAATAACAAGCCTTTTGTCTTGATGGCTGGTCCGTGCCAGATCGAGAGCAAAGACCATGCATTTGAAATGTGCGGCGCGCTCAAGGAGCTTACGCAAAAACTGGACATCCCTTTTATTTATAAATCATCCTATGACAAGGCCAATAGAACGTCTCTCAAAGGACAGCGCGGCCTTGGTCTTGAAAAGGGCCTTGAAGTTCTGCGCGAGGTAAAAGAGCATTTCGGTGTCCCTGTGGTGACGGATATTCACACAGAAGAGCAATGTAAAATTGTGGGTGAAGTTGTGGATATCTTGCAAATTCCTGCCTTTTTATGCCGCCAGACAGATTTATTAATTGCAGCGGCCAAGACAGGCAAGGTCGTAAATGTCAAAAAAGGACAGTTTCTTGCCCCGTGGGATATGAAAAATGTAGCGGCCAAAATCTCGGAAAGTGGCAATGACAATATCATGCTGTGTGAGCGCGGCGCATCGTTTGGCTATAACACGCTGGTCTCGGATATGCGCAGCCTTCCAATTATGGCGAAAACAGGTTATCCGGTGATTTATGATGCGACCCATTCCGTGCAGCAACCAGGCGGGCTTGGCGGTTCATCGGGGGGTGACCGAGAAATGGTGCCCGTTCTGGCCAGAGCCGCTATTGCCGTAGGTGTGGCGGGTGTTTTCATGGAGACGCATCAGGACCCCGATAATGCACCTTCTGACGGGCCAAACATGGTCAAGCTGAGTGAATTGCCTTATGTTCTGGAAAAGTTAGTAAAACTTGATAAAATCATGAAAAACCTGTAAAATATAAAGATGTAATAATCGGTAGGAGACCGAAAAAATGGCCCTAGTATCAGGCGCATCACAATTTGTTAATCAGGCTTTGGTGTCCAATCGACTTGGCCTGCCTGCCTATCAAAATTCCATTTTACAAGAAAGCGGTTTAAGCGCGCAAAGCATTTTGGATGTCGGGCGCAGGTTGGCCGTGAGTGGCGGCGGTATTTCCCGCAATGCCCGTTTTCTTATCCGTCAGCAATTAGAGCAAAATTCTACGGCGTTCAACGGGCTTTTTTCTTTAACGGGTGGCTCTGGTGCAACAGTAGAAGCGGCCTTGGTTCAGATCAAGGGATTGAGAGCATCTATTCCGTCAAGCCGTGATATTTCAGCACCCGAATTAGCAGGAGAGAAGGGAGAAAGTAACAGCTCTGTTCTTGCTTCTAAAACATCCGGAACACTCGTTAATAAAGAAGTTTAGGTCTAAAAATTCAAAAAATTCCTTTATATTTTTTTCTTTTTCTATAAAACATTAGGCGAATTTATTTGAACGCTGTGTTTTAGAAAAAGGGAATTCAAACTCATGACCGCAATTATTGATATTCACGCACGCCAAATTCTGGACAGTCGTGGCAATCCCACTGTAGAAGTCGATGTCCAGCTTGAAACAGGCGCGATTGGGCGAGCTGCTGTGCCATCCGGAGCCTCTACAGGGGCTTATGAGGCCGTAGAATTGCGTGATGGCAATAAAAAAATTTATTGCGGCAAGGGCGTTTTAAAGGCAGTCGAGAATGTGAATACTGAAATTCTGGAGGCATTGATTGGTCTTGATGCAGAAGATCAAATGGAAATCGACCGGATATTGCTGGATCTGGACGGGACCGAGAATAAAGCGCGTTTGGGTGCCAATGCAATTCTGGGTGTTTCTTTGGCTGTGGCCAGAGCTATGGCGGATGAACTTGATGTGCCGCTTTATAAATATATTGGCGGCAGCTACGCACATACACTTCCAACGCCAATGATGAATATTATCAATGGCGGCGCTCATGCGGATAATCCGGTTGATATTCAGGAATTTATGATCATGCCGGTTAGTGCGCCGAGTTTTAGTGAAGGGCTTCGTATGGGCGCAGAAGTGTTTCATGCCCTGAAGAAAGAATTATCAGCAGCAGGCTTGAATACCAATGTCGGAGATGAGGGCGGTTTTGCACCTGCTGTTAAATCATCGAAAGAAGCACTGGACTATATAATGAAGTCCATTGAGTCCGCCGGATATAAACCGGAAAAAGATGTGGTGATTGCTCTGGACGCCGCCTCAACCGAGTTCTACAAAGATGGCAAATATCATCTTGAAGGCGAGGGGATAGTCTTGTCTTCCGATGAAATGGTTGAATACTACAAAGATTTATGCAGCGTATACCCGATTGTTTCTATCGAAGATGGTTTGGGCGAAGATGATTGGGCAGGTTGGACGAAACTGACAGCCGCACTTGGCGATAAGGTCCAGCTTGTCGGGGATGATCTGTATGTGACGAATGCCAAGCGCCTGAAAAAAGGCATTGATGAAAAGGCAGGCAATGCCGTTCTTGTGAAGGTAAACCAGATAGGAACCTTGAGCGAAACTCTTGAGACAATCGAAATGGCCAAGAAGGCTGGTTTCGGAATTATACTCTCTCACCGCTCTGGTGAGACTGAGGACTCAACGATTGCTGATCTGGCTGTAGCAACCAATGCCGGACAGATCAAGACAGGGTCTTTGTCACGTTCGGATCGTATTGCCAAATATAATCAATTGCTGCGGATTGAGGAACAACTCGGCAATATAGCTAGATACGAAGGTAAAGGCTTTTATCGCTAGGTTATCTTTGGAAATAAAAAAACTGAATCATTTGAATCGCTTAATGGATTTGTTCTTAGTATGTTCATGCTAAGTCATTGGCTTAAAAGTGTTTTTTTAATTGATCCACAGGTTTTTTTATGATTCTATGGCTTCTATGAAGTTTCGCTCATTGAATTACCGCGTACCACAACTATTTGTGCTGATATTTTTCGGCGTATTTCTGTCTGGCTATTTTTCCTATCATATCTTATATGGGGCAAAAAGTTTTGCGCGTTTAAATGAAGTGCAAAAAGAAATTCAAGTCATGTCTAAAAATCTTGATAAAATAACAAAAGAGAGCAATGAAATAGAAGAAAAGGTGACAATGTTGCGATATGATACCATCTCGGAAGATTTTTTAGAGGAACGTGTTCGAAAAATTTTAGGGTATCAAGCAGAAAAAGAACTCATTCTAAGCGAATGAACTTTTGCTTAAGGCGCTGTATTGAAACATTATTATTAAAACCCCCATTAATTTAAATTATCCTTTTATCACAGTATGTTGCGACGCACAAAAAGATTTTTTCACTGGTCATATCCATTAAAATGTTGTAGCTAGTGGGATGCTGGTTTCGGGAAAGGAACTGGTGTTTCAGGAAATTTTATAAATCTGGGCAGGAGACTATTTGTGGCAGCAACAAAAGCAAAGAAAAACACTGTAAAGAGCAAGACTGTTTCGAAAACTGCTCCGGCGGCAGATGTTGAGGTGTTAAAATCTTTTTACCGTGAGATGCTCTTAATCCGTCGTTTCGAGGAAAAAGCCGGACAGCTTTATGGTATGGGGCTGATTGGTGGATTTTGTCATCTTTATATCGGTCAGGAAGCTGTGGTTACGGGTGTTACGTCAGTGCAAGAGCCTCAGGATACGGTTGTAACATCCTATCGTGACCATGCGCATATGCTGGCATGCGGGATGGATCCCAAAGGCATCATGGCCGAGCTTACAGGGCGCAAAGATGGATATTCTCGTGGTAAAGGCGGCTCGATGCATATGTTCAGCCTTGAAAAGAACTTTTTCGGAGGTCACGGTATTGTTGGTGCCGGCACGGCCATTGGTACAGGACTTGGCTTTTCTCATAAATATAAAGAGGACGGCGGCGTGGCCGTGGCCTATATGGGCGACGGTGCGTCTAATCAAGGCCAAGTGGCCGAGTGCTATAATATGGCGGCGCTTTGGGATTTGCCGGTTCTTTTTGTAATCGAGAATAATCAATATGGTATGGGGACCAGCGTTTCGCGTTCCTCCGCCGGGCAACTTTATCGCCGTGGTGAAGGTTACGGTATTCCAGGGGAGCAGGTCGACGGTATGGATGTGTTCGCCGTTCAGGATGCGGCGCGTCAGGCTCTTGATTATATCCGTAGCGGTAACGGGCCTTATATATTGGAGATGATGACGTATCGTTACCGCGGGCATTCCATGTCCGATCCGGCAAAATACCGGACCAAGGAAGAGGTTGCCTGTATGAAAGAAGAACGCGACCCGATCACAGCCGTTAAGGATATGCTGCAACAGCATGATGTGCCGGAAGAGGACATCAAGGTCATCGACAAGGAAATCAAGGATATCGTTAATGAGGCCGCGATTTTCGCACAGGAAAACCCCGAACCCCCACCGGAAGACCTCTGGACGGATGTTTTGATTGAGGATTAAAAGTGGGGATCATAGTATGAACCGAAGAAACAAAGCAATTTTAGCAAGAAATAAAAGAAATAAAATTTGGAAAACTCAAGAGGAGCAAGTGAGTTATGCTAGATCAAAGATTTGGGATGAGTTGAGGAAAAAAACTACTGAAGAAAAAAAAGGTTTGAAACGTAATATGAGCAAGAAGAAAGATTATAATGAAGTCCTTGTTGTTCCACCAGGCTCAGGGAAAAAACGTAAGTAAATTGATGAAGAAGTAGGAAGAGTTTTAATAATGCCAACACAAATTTTAATGCCAGCTTTATCTCCAACCATGACCGAAGGGAACTTGGCCAAATGGCTGAAGGCCGAAGGTGACAGCGTTGAGGCCGGAGATGTTATTGCAGAGATCGAAACCGACAAGGCCACTATGGAAGTCGAAGCCGTGGATGAGGGGATACTTGGCAAAATCCTGATTAATGAAGGCACAGAAGGCGTTGCCGTGAATACGCCGATTGCGGTTTTGCTGGAAGACGGTGAGTCTGCTGAAGATGTTGTCATCCCGAGCGAAGTCGAGGGATCTAAAATTAATGCTGCGAAGGAAGATTCCTCGATTGCAACAGAGCAAAGCTCTGTTTCCACTCGGAATGACATTTCTCAGTCCACAGGTGCAATCGTTGAAAACCGTGACATTCTCTATGCCCAAGGTGTCGTGATCGAGCCGCCGCCTTTTGATGAATCGGCATTTACTGAAACCAAAGAGCAAACCGTACGCGAAGCTCTGCGCGATGCAATGGCCGAGGAAATGCGCAGCGACAAGAATGTATACTTAATGGGTGAGGAAGTCGCTGAATATCAAGGTGCATATAAAGTTTCACAAGGATTGCTCGATGAATTCGGGGTCAAGCGCGTGATTGACACGCCAATTACCGAGCACGGCTTTGCCGGTATGGCTGTGGGTTCGGCCATGAACGGCCTTAAGCCGATTGTCGAGTTTATGACATGGAATTTCGGTATGCAGGCGATAGATCATATAATAAACTCCGCCGCAAAGACTTTATATATGGCAGGCGGCAAGCTGGGTTGTCCGATTGTATTTCGCGGCCCGAACGGCGCGGCAGCCCGCGTGGCGGCACAGCACTCCCAGTGTTATGCCAGTTGGTATGCCCATGTTCCAGGCCTGAAAGTTGTTGCTCCTTGGTCGGCGGCGGATGCAAAAGGTCTGCTTAAATCTGCAATCCGTGATCCGAACCCGATTATTTTCCTTGAAAATGAAATTTTATACGGGCAGAGCTTTGAAACTCCGACTTCGGAAGATTTTGCTATTCCTTTGGGACGTGCCAAGATCGAGCGTCAAGGTAAGGATGTTACAATCGTTGCTTTCTCGATTATGGTCGGTAAGGCTCTGGAAGCTGCCAAGAAACTGGAGGCAGAAGGTATTGACGCCGAAGTGATTAACCTTCGTACAATCCGTCCTCTTGATCGCTGGACAATTCTTGAAAGTGTTAAGAAAACCAACCGCATTGTTACAGTCGAAGAAGGCTGGCCATTTGCAGGGATTGGCGCAGAAATAGCAGCTCTTATCGGGGAGCATGCCTTTGATTATCTGGATGCGCCATTAGCGCGTGTTCATGCTGCCGATGTGCCATTACCTTATGCGGCAAATCTTGAGGCATTAGCCTTGCCGCAAATGGAAGAGATTATTCACGCAGCAAAGAAAGTATGTTATGTCTGATTTGGATAGAAAAGAGAGAATGTAATGAAAAGATTATTGATACTGTTTTTATTTATTTCTACCCCGGCAATAGCTTCTGAAAGGGCTATGATAAGCAGTAGTATTATAACAGGAAAAAGCTGTGAGATGACCGAAACCGTATCGGTGAGTATGAGCTTTAACGAGCAGGAAATTGATCTGGCTAATGCCCGGGGCATGATGGATGATAAGCTTGGCACAGTTCAGGAAATTGCAACTGGTCTTGGTATTGAAAATTTAGAGCTGCAAAGCTATAGCTATAATATCTATGCCAATAATAATGGTGGTTGCAGTACTAGCTCTTCGGCAAGAAACTACCAGCTAAATGGAAACCTGTCATTTATGCTTAAAAGTGCTGATAAATCTGACGAATTGATGAAAGCACTCTCCGAAAAAGGATTCTATGTCAACTTTAACTTGAATGCGTATAGACAATGCCAATAAATATTACAATGCCAGCTCTTTCTCCGACAATGACGGACGGGACACTTGCTAAATGGACGGTTGCCGAAGGTGATAAGGTCGAAGCGGGAGATGTGATCGCGGAGATCGAAACCGATAAAGCAACTATGGAGGTAGAAGCCGTAGATGAGGGTGTTATCGGAAAAATTATAATCTCCGAAGGTTCTGAAAATGTGCCTGTGAATGAGGTGATTGCGGTTTTGCTGGAAGAAGGTGAATCTGCCGATGCTATTAAGGAAGTTACAAGTAATAAAGTACAAGTTACAAGAGATGAGAATGCAAAACAGGAAAATCCTGTAACTTGTAACTTGCAACCTGTAACTGAAATACCTCAAGCCTCAACCCCTCAGAAAACTTCAAATAGAATTTTCGCCTCGCCCCTTGCCAAGCGCATAGCAAAAGAAAAAGGAATTGATCTTTCAACCGTAAAAGGTTCTGGTCCGCATGGGCGCATTGTTAAAAACGATGTTACAAGTGGGAAGTTACAAGCAACAAGTAACAAGGTACAAGATGCAAGAACTCTTGAAACTTGTAACTCGGATCTAAAAACTAATATTTTCGGTATGGCTTATAAGGAAATACCGAATAACAATATTCGCAAAGTTGTGGCAAAACGCCTATCTGAATCCAAACAAACCGTGCCGCATTTTTATCTGACGGTGGAGTGTGTGCTCGATACATTATTGGCTGCCCGCAAAGAATTGAACGACAGAGCTAATGGTGAGTATAAGCTCTCGGTTAATGATTTTATTATCAAGGCTTCGGCTATGGCGCTAAAGGCTTTTCCGGAAGCTAACGTCTCATGGAATGATGATGCTATTCACCAATATCTAAAAGCCGATATTTCTGTAGCTGTTTCTACGCCAACGGGATTGATAACGCCGATTATCCGTAATGCCGAAGATAAGGGGCTAAAGGAAATCTCGAACGAGATGAAAGACCTTGCCGGTCGTGCCCGTGAAAACAAGCTTAAACCCGAGGAATTTCAGGGCGGCTCATTCTCTGTGTCTAATCTGGGTATGTTCGGGGTCAAGGAATTTGCAGCAATTGTAAATCCGCCGCAAGGGTGTATTCTGGCTGTTGGTGCTGGTGAACAACGCCCCGTGGTTGTCAATGGAGAGATTAAGATTAAAACAATAATGAATTGTACGCTTTCCGTCGATCATCGCTGTGTTGATGGCGCCGTGGGAGCGCAGTATCTGCAAATCTTTAAACAATTCATCGAAAATCCTGTGAGTATGCTGGTCTAACTTAATGAAAGGAAAACCTATAATGAGAAATCTATTATTACTAACGCTGTTTATCTTGCCACTATGCGCTTGCCAAACTACCGTCAAAAGCAAATCACCCGAAGTGAAAATAAAGGGTGAAGGCTATGAGATTGAAATTGAGGATGATAATCATCACCATGATTTCTGTCCGCCGGGCCAAGCGAAAAAAGGAAATTGCTAGAAGGAGCATCGGACTATGTTAGATAAAAGGCCGATCATAGGCGTTATGGGTTCCCATCAGGAAGAATGGGAAGAATATGCGGATCCTGTAGGAGACTTGCTTGCACGGCGCGGTTTTAATTTGCTGACCGGAGCGGGCGGCGGAATTATGACCGTGGTAGCTCGCTCTTTTACACAAGTTGATAACCGAAAAGGTATGGCAATAGGTATTTTGCCTGCGGTGGATTACAAAGGTCAAAATCTGGATAAGGAAGAATATCCTAATCCCTATATTGAAATTCCAATGGTAACTCCGCTCAGTGCTAAGGCACAAAGTGATGCTATGCCCTTTAGCCGTAACCTGACCAATGTAATGACAGCACATGCACTTATCATTTTACCCGGTTCACACGGTACCAAAAACGAGGTGTCCTTGGGGCTGATATACAATAAGCCTTTGATTTTATTTGGCCCCGAAGATGCTTTTGCGCATTTCCCCGAAGAACCGGCTCGTGCCAATGATATAAGTCAGATTGATGAATTTCTTACTAACCTTTTCGGACAGTAAAAAGTAAAGGGTGTTTAGTTTATGAGTGATAAAAATTTTGATTTAATTGTTATTGGTGGTGGCCCGGGCGGATATGTCGCTGCAATCAGGGCCGCACAGCTAAAGATGAAAGTAGCTGTCATTGAAGCTAATCACTTAGGGGGGATTTGTCTGAATTGGGGCTGTATCCCGACTAAAGCTTTGCTGCGCTCCAGCGAAATTTACCATTTGCTTCATAATCTGGATGAGTTTGGTTTATCAGCCAAAGATATCAAATTTGATTTAAAGAAAATTGTTCAGCGCTCGCGCGGTGTATCTTCTCAGCTTTCCGGCGGGATATCTCATCTTTTGAAAAAAAACAAAGTTACAGTCATTAATGGCTGGGGCAAGTTACAGGGCAAGGGCAAAGTAGCCGTTGAAAAAGATGGAAAAGTTACTGATACATTGTCAGCCAAGCATATAATCATCGCCACTGGCGCGCGGGCACGTAGCCTCCCTGGTCTTGAGCCGGATGGGAAGCAGGTCTGGACCTATAAAGAAGCTCTTGTCCCAGAGGAAATGCCAAAATCCTTGTTGGTCGTAGGGTCTGGCGCTATAGGGATTGAGTTTGCAAGTTTTTACAGCACATTGGGCGCGCAAGTTACTGTGGTTGAGGTTATGGATAGAATACTGCCTGTTGAAGATGAGGAAATCTCCGGCATGGCGCGCAAGGCTTTTGAAAAACAGGGTATAAAAATTATTACAGGTGCAAAAGTTACCAAGCTGGATAAATCCAAATCCGGCGTGACGGCTACAATCGAAACGCCGAAGGGCAACCAGAGTGTTGCAGTTGAAAAAGTCATTATGGCTGTGGGTGTGGTTGGTAATACTGAAAATATCGGCCTTGAAAATACGAAAGTCAAAATTGACCGCGGCGCTATTGTGACCAATGAGTGGTTGAAAACGGACGAGAAAGGGGTCTATGCGATTGGAGACGTAACGGCACCGCCGTGGCTGGCTCATAAGGCTTCGCATGAGGGTGTGATCTGTGTAGAAAAAATCGCCGGAGAAAAGGATGTGCACCCCTTGGTGAAATCCAATATTCCGGGTTGTACCTATTGTCATCCGCAAATTGCCTCAGTTGGCCTTACAGAAAAAGCAGCCAAAGAGCAGGGCTATAAGATAAAAGTCGGACGCTTTCCCTTTATCGGAAACGGAAAGGCAATTGCACTTGGTGAGCCCGAAGGTCTGGTCAAAACTATTTTTGATGAGAAAACAGGTGAATTGCTCGGCGCGCATATGATTGGCGCAGAAGTTACAGAGATGATACAGGGCTATGTAGTCGGTAAAACGCTGGAAACAACCGAGGCCGAATTAATGCACACAGTCTTCCCGCATCCGACATTATCGGAAATGATGCATGAAAGCGTACTTTCTGCTTACAATAAGGCGATACATTTTTAAGCGAGCCTGATAAAAGAGCACTATGGACCTCAAAGAAGAAGATATTCTCGGCGATAAAATCCATGACCATTGGTATTACGTGGCCAAGGGCAAAGCTATGCGCGCATTTCTTGGTGATATTAAGGTCGAGGAAGTCCTTGATGTCGGGGCCGGCTCAGGCATTTTTTCTCGCCAGCTACTAGACCATAATATAGCTCAAAGTGCGGTTTGCGTTGATCCGAATTACGAAGCCGAGACTGAGGAAGATCAAAATGGCAAACCTATACGCTTCGTTAAATCTATAGAGAACACAACGCAAAATCTGGTTCTGATGATGGATGTGCTTGAGCATGTACCCGATGATACGGCACTCCTTAAGGAATATGCCGATACAATGCCTGTAGGCGGTAAAATCTTGATTACCGTTCCGGCCTTCCAGTTAATGTGGTCGGGCCATGATGTTTTCCTTGAGCATTATCGTCGCTATACGATCGAGATGATGGAAAAGACAATCAAAAATGCCGGATTACAGCCAATCAAGAGCCGTTATTTCTTTGGCTCTCTTTTTCCGGTCGTAGCCGCTATTCGCTTGACCAAAAAAATATTATTGGAAAAAGGCGACATTGAGGCAAAAAGCGAACTTAAACTCTATCCTGACTGGTTAAATCAAAGCCTTATTAGTGTGCATGATTTAGAAAGGCTCAGCCTGTTCAAATTTAACAAATTATTCGGGCTTAGTGTTTTTTGCCTGTGTGAAAAGGAAGAATAACATGAAATTTTCTTTTACAGTAATTCCCATTTTGAAACATATCTCCGTCATTCCCGATAGTGAAGCGAAGCTGAACGTTATTCGGGAATCCAGTGCAATATGTGTGCAGGCGAAGCCTGCACGCTTTACTGGATCCCCGCCATTTAACCTGCCTTCGCTAAAGCTTAGGCAGGGCGCGGGGATGACGACAGGAAAAACATACCAGTATAGCAAAGGCTTTTTCTTTATTTTATTTTGTGCATTTTTAGTGCTTCCAGTTCAGGTAAAAGCCGAAGATATTTCTATAACACCGCAAATGGTGGAAGGGTATTTTGATCAGCTTAAGGCATTTTATACAAGCGAAGAACCTGATGTGGACGCTATTATTGAATTTACCGAAAAATACATTGATGACTCTATTTATATCGAGAGTACTTATGATATGAATACCACAAAAGAACCTGTTATATTACGCATGGATAAAACAGAGTTATTGAATAGCTTAAAAACAGATAAGAATGAAACACTGCAATCAACGATGAATTATACGATCACAAGTTTTGATCTTAATGAGACAGGGAAAATAGTTTCGGTAGGCAATACAATAGGTTGGAAATTCATAATACGTGGAGCTGGTAAATCAGGTGAAATTGTAGATACGCCTGCACATTCTCTTTCTGTTTGTGATGATAAATTTGAGCTAAAGGGCGATATTATTAAAAAGATAGAGAGCAAATGCAAAATTGATATTAGTTTAGGTGAGGCCGTCCCCGTTGAGTGAGGTATTTTTTAAAAAAGCATATGACTTATAAGAAAGAACTATTAGATAAGGCAAAACGCCACCCCGAAAAGCAAAAAAATCCGGATCGCCCCGCTGGGCGAAAGCCGGATTGGATACGTGTGCCTGCCCCGCAGGGTAAAGTCTATGCCGAGACAAAGGATATTGTGCGCAAACAAAAGCTGACCACTGTGTGCGAAGAAGCTGGCTGCCCGAATATCGGGGAATGCTGGCAGCAAAAACATGCAACTTTTATGATACTGGGTGAAGTCTGTACGCGGGCCTGTGCCTTTTGTAATGTCGCAACGGGAAAACCTGATAAAGTTGATAAGCTGGAACCTCTGCGCATTGGTGTCGCTGTTAAGCAAATGGGACTCAAGCATGTTGTTGTAACGTCTGTGGATCGTGATGATCTGAAAGATGGCGGCGCAGATCATTTTGTTAAAACCATTCAGGCCATCCGCATGAAATCTCCGGAAACAACCGTAGAAATACTGCCCGGTGATTTTAAAGGTAATATAGCAGATATAGACCATGTTATATCTGCTGCGCCGGATGTATTTAATCATAATCTTGAAACAGTGCCGCGCCTGTATCCGACTATTCGCCCTGGTGCCAGATATTTCAGATCACTAAGATTGCTGGAGCGCGTTAAAGATGTAAATCCGGCACTATTCACAAAGTCCGGTCTTATGGTTGGACTTGGCGAAGAGAAAGAGGAAGTCGCGCAAGTTATGGATGATATGCGCGCCGCTAAAATAGATTTTATTACAATCGGCCAGTACTTGCAGCCTACACCGAAACACGCACCCGTTATGAAATGGTGGACACCAGAGGAATTCGAACAGCTTACAAAAATGGCCAAGGCTAAAGGCTTCTTGATGGTCTCTGCCTCACCGCTCACGCGCTCATCCCATCATGCGGGGGATGATTTTGAAAAACTCAAAGCCGCCCGCCTAGCGAAATTCGGCGACAAGGTTGCTGCAGAGTGACACTTTATGGCTTATGATATCCTTATTATAGGCGGGCTTTCAATTATTGCATCTATCGTCTGTTTCTTCTGTGCCATGGCAGGATCCGGTTCGGGACTGATCCTTGTGCCGCTGATGATTTTGTCTGGCCTAACGCCAGTGCAAGCCATAGCCATTCATAAATTTGAGGCTCTGTGGACTGTTGCGAGCGGCTGGCGTTATTACAAAAATGATTGTTTTCTGAAAACAGATTTTAATTATTATTTGTTTCTGGGGCTTATTGGCACTTATATCGGGGCAAGGTTTATCCATTTTATACCAAATGATGTGCTGCAGATAAGTGTGGCTCTACTGATCTTGGCTGTATCGATATTTATAAATTTTTCTGGCAAGTTCAAATCAGGAGATACACTTACCAAAACCAAAAGAATAATCCTGATAACCTCTATGTTTTTTTTCGGAATTTATGAAGGCACATTTGGTTCAGGCAACGGTTTTTTTATAGCGGCATTGTTCTTTTATTTGATTGGTTCGGATGAACAGAAAACTGTCTGCATGATCACTATTCTGGCAGCATTCTGGAATATAGCAGCGACATTAACGCATTTTACTTTTGGCTCACTGCTTTGGCACTATGCTTTGCCGATTGGAATTATGGCGGCAATCGGAGCGTGGTTTGGTGCAGGCTATGCAATGAAAGTGGATAAGGCCAAAATCCGGCATGTAATTTTTACAATTTCTTGCATAGGTGGCAGTATCTTATTATTGCAAAGCCTGATTTAAAAAGCGAAAGGTAAAGACTTTGACGGTTCACGCGGAAAAGAGAAATCTTCCCTATACGCCAGAGCAGCTTTTTGATCTGGTCGCAGGTGTCGGGCAATATCCTGATTTTCTGCCGTGGTGTATCTCCTCCAATATTTACAAACGTGAAGGCGACAATGTTTTTTATGCCGACCTTGTGATTGGTTACAAGATGGTGCGAGAGAAATTCACCTCCAAGGTTACTCTTAAAAAGCCCGATGAAATTCACGTTGAATATCTTTCCGGACCAATGAAATATCTTTCTAACCATTGGAAATTTATCAGGGAAGAGGATGGTTCTTGCACGATTGATTTTTACGTGGAATTTGAGTTCAAAAATTTTGTTCTACAGAATTTAATGGGGGTGTTCTTCAACGAGATTGTCCGTCGGATGGTTTCTTCTTTTGAAGATAGAGCCCGTGAGCTATACGGAAAGAGCAGTCCAGACGCATCTCATCCTAGCCGATGATTATAAGTGCTATTCTATAGTCATTTGAGATAGTTTCCGGACAAGGCACGAGCGCCGCAGCGTATTAAACATACGTAAGAAGCGAAGCAACGATGTCCGAAACTAAAATCAAATGACTATACATAATCAATAAGGGTTTCAAGAGCAAAAATAACACTTTGCCGGCGGATTTCATGACGAGACCCTTTAAAATGGCATTCAAATGTTTTAACGCCTCTAGATTTTGAAGTAACACCAAAATAGACTAGGCCAACAGGCTTTTCAGCGCTGCCGCCATCCGGCCCTGCTATCCCCGTAACAGAAACAGCCAAATCAGCAGAGCTGTTTTTGAGCGCACCTTCCACCATGCTTGATGCGCATTCAGAACTGACAGCCCCATAATTTTTTATAATATCTTCGGTTACACTAAGCATCTCCTGCTTTGCCTGATTTGAATAGGTAACATACCCTCGATCAAAAATCTGTGATGAACCTGCACGATTTGTTATAGCTGCGGCAATAAGCCCTCCGGTACAGCTTTCTGCGGTAGAAAGCATCAGCCCCTTATCTTTCAAAAGAAGGCTTAAATTTTCAACAAGCTGTTCAATTTTTTTGCTCATAATATAAAGCTTGCTCCGAATACGACGAGGGCTGCAAATATTCCGGCCAGCACATCGTCATACATAACACCCTTTGCACCACCCATGTTCTTATCGATCCAGCCAATAGGGCCAAGCTTTGTAATGTCAAAAAAACGGAATAAAAGAAATGACAACACGATCAAGATCGGATTACCAAATGCGGGTAGCATGGCAATCCACTGACCGGCAACCTCGTCAATAACAATCATTTTGGAATCATGTCCGCCCATATCCTTATCAAATTTTTCCGAAGCCCACAGACCTATAATGGTAATCAGGATAGAGCAGATAAAAAGAGCAACAATGCCTCCAATAGCATGAATCAGGATACCAAAAGGTATAGCGCCCAAACTGCCCCATGTACCGGGTGCTGGATTTAAAAAACCACACCCAAACCAACTCGCCAGCCACGTATGAGGCGCTTTTCTGTCCAGTTGATCGGGAATATAAAACTTGATCTTGCTCATCGTCTATCAATCTATCGGAATTGCAATAGACACAACGGCCTGTGCTGCAATGCCTTCTTTTCGTCCAGTAAATCCAAGTTGTTCGGTTGTGGTGGCCTTGATGTTGACCCGCCTTTTATCCAGATAAAGCAAACTCGATAGTCTTTCCTTGATATAGGGTCGATAGGGGCCGATTTTTGGCTCCTCGCAAATCAGCGTAATATCGGCATTTACAAGCTCGCCTTTTTCAGCGCGCACTAAAGACAAGGAATGTTCCAGAAAAACAGCGCTATCCATATTCTTGAAGTCGTCATTGCTTGGCGGAAAGTGTTGTCCGATATCTCCGGCCCCAATCGCCCCATAAATCGCATCAGTCAAAGCATGAAGAGCGACATCGGCATCTGAATGGCCTTTAAGTTTTCTGTGAAAAGGTATGTCTACGCCGCAAAGCCGGATTGTTTCTGCCACTTCATCACTGAAGCTATGGACATCAAACCCTAACCCAGAGCAAAATTCATAATCCATACGTCTGACCATATTTTCTATTTCTCCTTATCGGACAATAAAAGAGATTCAACCAAAATGAAATCATGAGGATAGGTTATTTTCAAATTCGGGCTGGTTGAGGGGATAAGCTTTGTACGGATACCAAGTTCCGAGGTGATATTTGTATCATCTGTATATTCTTTTTTAGAGCCGAATTTTTCATGCGCCTCTAAAAGCAGCCCGTAATGAAACCCTTGCGGTGTTTCGATAGCCCATAAATCCTCACGATCAACACTATCAGAAGCATAACCCGCGCCATCGCGATAGCGCAGCGTATCACGCACAGGTGAAGCAAGGCTTGCAGTTTTTTCCTCTGTCAAAGCCAGGCATAGCGTTTTTATATCAATCTCATTAACCAAAGGCCGCGCTGCATCATGGATCAGAATAATATCATCATCAGCGCAAGAAAGAGATTTAAGCGCCCTATAAACGCTCTCCTGTCTGGTTTTTCCACCATGAACAGTTGTGACTTTCTCAGAGTGTATTAGATCATCAAACAAGCTCTGATGATCCGGATTAATAGCTATCGTTATGGATTTGCACATATCTATAGAGGAAAATAAATCAATGGAATGCTTTAGGACTGGCTTTCCTGCCAAATCCATATACGGTTTTGGCAGATCAGCCATCATCCGGCTAGAGCTACCTGCGGCAACAAGAATGACATGAAAAAATGGTTGGCTCATTATATGTTTTTTTTTCTTAATCTCTAATAGCTGTTGAAAAAAAGTCACTATTGTTGTAAATATGCAACATATTCGCGATCACAGATATATCATGCCCCAATCGGATTTTTATAAACAACTATATTCC
>Ga0224501_10000676_pt1 | contig 26452 bp, 33 predicted proteins | sample SF_Oct11_sed_USG_4_FD_169105 | JGI IMG/M metagenome (GOLD analysis project Ga0224501, IMG submission 169105) | Sediment microbial communities from San Francisco Bay, California, United States - SF_Oct11_sed_USGS_8_1 | ecosystem: Environmental > Aquatic > Marine > Sediment | place: USA... | reverse complement strand
ACAGAGCCATTGGTTACACACTGAAGTGCCAATGGGGGAAGACTTAAAGGATTACCAGAAGAAACTGACTAAAGAGGAGAGGGAATTTCTAACCAAAATCCTACGCTTCTTCGTTCAGGGGGACTTGGACATTGGGGATGGGTACTACAACCACTACCTACCAGTGTTCGGTCAACCAGAAATTAAGATGATGCTGGGCGGCTTTGCTGGCAGGGAGGCGCTGCATGTCGCTGCCTATGCCCACCTGATTGAGACTCTAGGGTTGCCTGAATCGACCTACAATGAGTTTTTAAAGTATGGTGAGATGGTAGAGAAGCATGAGTACTTCCAGACGCTTGATGACGCTCCTATGGCTGAGAAGATTGCAACCATTAGCGCCTTCGGTGAGGGGATGCAACTGTTCTCTTCCTTTGTTATGCTACTCAACTTTGCAAGGCACGGGAAGCTCAAGGGGCTGGGGCAGATTATCGCTTGGTCTATTGTCGATGAGACTCAACACGCCGAGGGGATGATTAAGGTGTACCGCGAGTGGGTTAAACAACACCCCGACCAGACCACGCCTGAGAGGATGAAAGAGATTGCTAGGGAAATGGTTGCACTAGAGGATAAGTTTATCGACCTAGCCTTTGGGATGTATGAGGTACAGGGGCTTACCGCTGAAGAGGTTAAGGAGTATATCCGCTATATCGCTGATAGACGGCTTATCTCTATGGGGATGAAGGGGGTATTCAAGGTGAAGAAGAATCCACTGCCTTGGGTGGATGGGATGCTAGGCGTAAGCCACACCAACTTCTTTGAACAGAAAGTAACAGATTATTCTAAGGGCGCTACCAAAGGCACTTGGGATGACGTATGGGGGAAAGCATGATGCAACTTACTTTAGTGCCGCGCCTGGGTATTGGGTTCGATATTGAGCACAATGACACCATCATCCATATTGTCGGGGATGATGAGGAGGAGAGGTTTCTAGCAGCTTATGAGGGGCTGATTATTAAACTCCCATTCTTGTCGATATATTATGGAGAGTTTGGGAAGTTTGAATAGAAAAAGGGGCTTAATAGCCCCTTTATTTTAGTAGCTTTCTTGTGAAACCATCCTACCTAGTTCAGCAGGCGTTCCTATAGATATATACCTAATAAATTGAGTTCTCAAGTTTGGACTCATTTTAGCACCCATCGCTCCCACTACATTGTTAACTTCAGATTTAGGGATTGCTTCAATAAAATCAGCCATTTTCTTTGGGTCGAGCATTAGTTCAGCTATCCTATTATCTAGTTCTTTCTGTGTTCCTTTAGCTAACAAAGACATAACTTTATTAGCAAAAGCAACTGAAGCAGAAATAAATTGTGGAGAAACTTGTTGCCCGAAGAACTTAACACTTTCCCCAGGTTGTACCCCTTGACCTAGTTGTTCTGCTCTAGCTTTTCTGTTTAAATCAGCCCTAACTCTATTTATAGACTCCATTTGTTGCGTAGTAAATAGTTGTTCTGGCTCTTTATAACGAGCAACTCCAGTAGCTCTCTTAATTGTCTGTGGTAAATCCCTCACAGCGTTAACAAAAGCACCAGCTTTTTCAATATCACCTAATGAATCCTCACCAAGTTTTTGTTTCAGAGCCTGCCCAGTTTGCATCTGGTCAATCTTTTTTGAATAGGTAGCAAACTTATCTAAGTATTCACTCCATAATTTACTATTGTTAGAAGCCTTGTTGATAGACGCATCAAGCATTTTCTTTAATGATGATTCTACTTTAGTCGCTTGAGCTTGCATACCCATAGCACCTTTTTGACTCATAAACTCTTGGATATCCATAGCGATTTCTTTTCTAACATTGTACAAGTCATCGCTTTTAATAATGCCTGTTGCATCATCAGTTAAACCTATTAGTTTGCTACGCATAGATTGTAGTGATGATACCAACATAGAGTTTGACCTAGTGCCAGGAGAACTCAACATCCTATCAATTTGATTAACCAGCGGTTGAGTCTCCAGCGGGTAAAACCCAAAATCCTTAACAGTTTGGATTTGATTTTTTAATACCTCAGCCTCAGCTTGTTTAATTTTAGCTGTATCTTTTAATTGGATAGCAGCTTGTTTGTTGCTAACAGCATTATCGGCGTTAGACAGCCACCCTGGTTTACCGCCTCTAAACCGTGCTTCGTTTTCAAGTTGTAAACCCCATGCTTTACCACCCATGTTAAGGTTTTGTCCAGCAGCAGTTTCAAGAGAAGCAATCCTAGCTTCTGTTTGAGGGACAATATTACCATACACATCAGCGCGTTTCAATGCCTCTTCACGGATAGGGGCAGTAACAGCTTGGCGTTCAGTCTCCATAGCCGCTAGTTCTTCTGGTGTCCCAAAAGAACGAGTCAATTCCTCTTGTCTAGCGCCTTTCTGTGCCTCTAGCCTCTGTTTAAAGCCTACTGGAGCAGTGCCTGCTACCCTACGTTGTTCCGCTGCTAGGAGAGCGCCTTCAGGTGTGTCAGCCAACGCTTCAGATACTGTTGGTCTGCTGCCTGGGACAATCTCATCCGCGCCGCGAAGGGCTGTAATTATATCTCTAGCATCATCGCCTATTTTCTCACCAATATGTCGTTGTAAAGCTCTATTTTTAGCTGCTTCAGAAATAGGCAGTGATTTAATAACATTAGTAAGTAATTTTGCAGCATCTATAGTTAGAGGTACAGCACCCCCTAGGATACCACCAAAACCAGCTTGTACTAGTTTAGCAGTTACAAAATCATCTTCTTGTTCAACTGGAACCATTAGCATTGAAGCTGCCGCCCCACTTAAAGCAGATTGCCCATATTTAGCAGCACCAGTGGCTTCGGCTAAATACTTTGCGCCTTCTGCTGTTTTTACATAACTAGAAGACGGTAAAGCCACTCTTGCTATTGGGCTTGCAATCGCTCCTGTAAGTTGAGCTAAATCCACACCAGCAAGTTTATTGTAATCACCACCAGCAGCTTTATATGCTTGGTTAACGTCACCAACAAGTTGAGTTGCCCCCCGAGAGACACCCCAGCTTTCAGGAGTTATTGGGTCTAGAGCCTTGGCTGCTAATTGGTTAATAGCTAACAGAGGGTCAACCACTGCACCTTTAGCAAGACCAAGCCAAGGGGCAAACATTTCCTTAGTTACTTGACCCACGCTCCATTCTTTTTCTTGTGGCTGCGTCTCTTCTATTTTGGGAGTAACAGCCTCTGGTGATAGATGCTTAATAATTTCAGAGTCTGAGTAACCACTTTTCCTAGCTTTCTCAGCATCAAAATTATTTTCTTTAGCTAGGTAGTCAGCAATTTCTTTATCACTGTACCCAGCTTGTTTAGCTTCTGTTACATTAAAAGCCATTTTAATTCCTTACTTATTGAATGATGACAGCGGTGGGCGGTCACCAGTAGTCTTACCAGTAGCTTCATTATACAAATCATCTGACACAGAATGTCGAGCACGCATATAAACTCTGTTACCAGCAATAACTTTAGTTTGAGTTTCTTTCAGACGTTGCAACGCATTTTTGATACCAGCGTTTGAATTTTTCTCAAGTTGATTAGTTATAATTTCCAAAGCACGCTTAGCGTCTCCTTCAGTTTGTGTACCTTTAGCTGCTTGTAGAATAGAGTTAGCTTGTTGTTTAATTGCTGACCTAATATTAGCTGCATCTAATTCTTTTTGGGATGGTTTACCAAACATTGATTTAACCCAAGAACTTGCTTGACCTCCTATACTAAAATCAACTTTATTCTCATCTAAGAGTTGGATAAACCCGTCAATCTTATCATTACTATTTTCAAGTAAAACAGTCTCAGCCAATTTTTCAGCAGCATCTTTAGGCATTTGAGCTAGTTTCTGTTGATTTATTTGTCTTTTAGTTTCTTCGCGTGCCTTAACTGCTTCTAGTCTAGATTTGTTGTTTTCATCCGCTATTTGTGTTCTAACAATAGCATCCAATACTATTTTAGGGTCACCCCCATTACGGCGAATAGTTGCCATTACTTGTTCATTAGAAGCATTTTCAGGCAAGTCAGACAAGGCGTTACGCAAATTTTCATCACGCATTAGAGCGCCTACTTTATATTGTGCTTCTTTAATCAGATAAGGCTGCAACGCTTTGTCTTTTTCAATCTCAAGAGTAGCTTTTTCTATTTGTTGCTCAAGTTTTTGTTTCTCTAGAGGAGCTATTTTTTTATCATTTTCCAACTTCCATTTAGCAGACTCAATGTTTTGTCGGGTTGCTTCAATATCTAAAGCTCCTATAGTAAGCCCCTGGGCAGCTTTTATTTGCAACATAGGATTCATAGCCGCAGCGTGCTCAATATTTTGACGCAAATCTTTAATAAGCCAAGGTTGTTTTTCCGCAGCAAATTTTGTTTCTTGTACTGTTTGCGCCGTCCCAGCCCGTGTAGCTGCTTTAGATAACTCTGTTTTTTCTATTTCTGAGGCTTGCATCTCTACGCGCATAGCAGCTTCACTCATACCTAAATTACGCAGACGAGCAGAAACATTCTTTAGCCTTTGAACAGGGTCAGTAATATCTTTCTCAGCAAGCATAGCTTGATTAAGTGCTTCTTTTTGTTTCTGAGCTTCTGATTTAAGACCAAACATACTAGAAGCAGCGTCAGTAGCTGCGCCCCCAAGCTGCCCACCTAAGTTAGAACCCACAGTAGCAATAAACTGTTGTGGAGTAGTAGCCCTGCTTAAATTTTGCTGAAATAACTGTTGTTGCTGCTGTCGTTCAGCATAAGGGTCTGGGGCGGCACTGAATAAACTATAAAAATCTGTTGCCATTATAACTCCTAATTCTACTGTTACTTTGTTGTCCCAAAACCTTGCTGGTTAAACCAACTATTTGGATTATTTCTAAAATCTGATTGATTGCTTAAATATTTATTAAACAATCCAGACCCCATATTAGCTAAACTACTTCCCAAAGCAGCGCCAGCGTAGGCACTACCAGGAATCATTGGGCTAGGTGTAGTCATGGCTTGATAAGGCAAGTTACTCCCCTGCAATCCTTGCAAGTAAGTTTGTTGACGCTGATAAGCCTCTTGTGCGCCAGCCTGTTCAGCCGCTGGAGTGAACAACCCAGCCTGCTGACCAGTTTGAGCAGCACCCAGCAAGCTCTTGTAGTAGTCAGTCATACCAGCCCCATACAAGCCAGCCTGTGCAGCCCCAGCCTGTGCAGCCCCCTGACCAAGGTTAAACCCTGTCTTCATAACATCCAAGCCAAAGGTTTCTGGAGCCATACTAGCACCATACAGCCCTTGAACATTCTGTAGTTGTTGGCTCATTAGTCTTTGCTGTTCTAATGGGACACCAGAGCCTGCCCCATACAACCCTTGAGCCGTTTGAGCCTGCCCAGCCAATGCTTGTTGAATTTGATTTTGAGCGCCTGCACCAGCCCCAAACAGCCCTTGAGTTCTGCTGAGTTGTTGTGTAATATCGCTCTCAGCACGTTGAGAGGCTTCAGCAGCAATCTGCTTGTTAACCTGTTCCCTAGCTAGTTGACGCGCAGCCTCTTCGGGATTAACAAGAGCACCCCCTTGCCCAAAACCAGCCGCTGCTTGACTAACACCCAAACCAATCCTACCACTAGCCAAGGAAGCCTGCCGCGCTGCAATATCTTCAGCACCTCGACTACCAGCCAGGATGTCTTGTTGTTGCTGATAATACTTTTGTGCCTGAGCAGTTGGGTCGAGGTTTAGAGCAGCAGCTTGTTCAGCGGCTCTACCATACATAGATTGTTGGTATGCTTGTTGTTCTGGCGTCCCTTCAAAAGGCAAAGCGCCAGCCATGCGTTGAGCACCTGACATCATTGACTGTTGAAAGGCTTGTTGCTCTGGTGTAAGCTGAGAACTAATACCGCCTAGTTCCTCCCTCGCCTTCCCGAACATCCCCTGCTGGTAGGCTTGCTGTTCAGGCGATAACTGGAATCCAGCCTGACCAGTAGCAGTGTCGTAGAAGCTCTTACCAGCGCCAGTAGTGACAGCATATGGCTTAAACTCAGCCATAGCAGTGGCTTTACCCACATCACTAAGTTGGCTATCAGCGATAGTCTGCTGAACCCCCTGCATTGCCTGATTAGCAATACGTTGGGCATCTGCATAAGAGATAAGACCAGCTTTATACTGAGCAAAGGCATCATCAGCAACTTTACGTTGTGCCTCTGTATCAGTCCTTAGTAGTTCTCTAACCCGCTTTTCTTCTTCAAGACGTGCTGCGTCTGCTGCTTGTTGAGCCGCTGTTGCTTTATTCGCGGCGCTCTTTTGGAACATCCCGCCGATAACAGCACCCGCAATTGGTGCAAATAAAGATCCCATTATTGTCTCCTCAAAAATAAGGAATAAGACACATTGTCTAAACCTACAAAATCTTTATAGTGTTTAAAACCAAGCATAGAAGCAAATTTTTTTAATTTAATGTTAGTTGGTTCCATAAAACAATAAATATCTTGTTTAAAAAAATTGTTAAAATTCTCTATAAAAGAATTCTTAATGCTTTTATTCCATTTTAACACATCACAATGAAAAACATCAATTGGCGGTACAGATTCAATATACATTGTGTAGTAATCAGTTATTACAACGGGTGTTTTCATCTAAAGTCATTAAGATATTCTCAACCACAATGTTGTTTCATTTCCTGAAGTTGATTCGCCTAACGCATACCCCATACACCGCCAAGTACCTGATAAAGCTGAACCAACATCATTGCCTGTTGCGTTGGTGGGTTTCAAATCAGCCCCTGAAATTGTTGCTCCAAAAGTAACTGGATTAGTTGTACTGTCATTACGAGCCATTGCATAAGTACCAACAGCGCCAGCAGCTAATCCTGCCGTACTGCTTCCAACTTGGCTAGAAGGTACGCTTGTAACTGTTGCAGCGTTCCCAGAAATACTAATACCCCAAGTACCAGAAGCTCCAGAACCAGTAGTAGAGGGAACATCAAGATTAGTTCTGGCATTTGATGCTGTTGATGCTCCTGTTCCTCCGTCAGCAACCGCTAAATCAGTAATACCAGCTATACTACCACCAGAGATAGTTGGGCTAGATAATGTTTTATTAGTTAAAGTTGCTGTGTTAGTTCGTTCAGCAATAACAAAAGCTGTTGTGGCTAGTTGTGTAGTATTAGTCCCTGCCGCTGCTGTAGGGGCTGTGGGGGTTCCTGTTAACGCTGGGCTGGCAACAGGGGCTACATCTGTACCTATAACAAGACCTAAATTAGTTCTCGCTCCAGATGCTGTAGAAGAACCTGTACCACCATCAGCAACTGCCAAATCAGTAATGCCAGAGATGCTACCACCAGAGATGGTTGGAGTGTTAATCGTTGGACTAGTTAGCGTCTTGTTAGTCAGCGTTGCTGTATTGGTACGCTCTGCGTGAACAAAAGCTGTGGAAGCAGCTTGAGTTGTATTAGTCCCAGCAGACGCCGTAGGTACAGTAGGGGTTCCTGTTAATGCAGGAGATGCCGAAAATACTAAACTACCTGTCCCTGTTTCATCTGTAACTGCCGCTGCAATTTGAGCAGAAGTGGCAACTAAAGTGTTACTGGTAAGGTTGATTGTCTTGTTCGTTAGAGTTGCTGTGTTACTGCGCTCTGCGTTCACAAAGGCTGTTGTAGCGACCTGTGTGGTGTTAGTTCCAGCAGCCGCTGTAGGCGCAAGAGGGACACCAGTTAATGTTGGGCTGAGTAAATCAGCTTTACTATTTACAGCAACCTGAATAGCACTAAATTCACTATTAATTTCTGTACCCTTAACAATTTTATTAGGGTCGCCAGAAGGCAAAGCATCTTTACCAGCAAAATCTGTGGCTTTTACATATTGAGTCATTTAAATCATCCTTCCAGTTTTTATGAAAGCGTCAATCTTTTGTACTGACAATTCTGAACCATTAACATCAGCCTCAAAGCCAATTTGCACAGAAGTGCCGCTACCTCCAACACTGCTTTTAATTCTATCCAAAAGAACCCCAGCGGTATAAGAAGCTAAATTATACTCAGATAGCCCATATTCAGAGACAGAACCAGCAGGGATAGTAAAAGCGTAGGAAGTATGACTAGCAGTATAATCAGTTCCTACTTTAATAGTAAACTGTTGATTAGCGCCCCCTAATATTGTTAATCCTATTTGCTTCAGAATTTTTGTTGTTGTCGGAGCATTAAAATCAATATAGTGGGAAAAGTAACGAAGCCTGTATGTCTCGCCATTATCAGAATAACCACTATACTTACCAATCCCATTAGGCTTACCAATATAAATACTTCTATCTTTAGTTCTCAAAAAGCTGTAAGCAAAGTAGTTATACCAGCCTGTAACCCTTGCTGCTCCATCCTCTAATGGTGTTCTCATATCAAGACAGTAGACAGTTTCTGTGGTCGGGAAAGAGATTAAATAGAAGGCATCCCTCTCAGAATATACAGAATTAACACGGCTCAAGTCTCCCCCTGTAACCGCCAAAACAGCCGTGACATCTTTTAAAAAGTCATCCCGAATGTTTTTAGTTAAATCACGCATCGGTAAACTCTTCTCTTGAATAAGCCTACCTAAGCTACGCAAACCAGTGTCAGACAAAAAGATGATGTCATTGCCGGTATGCTGCACACTCTTATGAGCAATACAACCTACACCCACAATAACATCATGCAATTGAAAGTTAAAGCCAATCGGATTCTCTGCGCCTTTGTAAATAACAATGTTATGCTGACAGAAAATAATCAAGAAGTTGTTAAACGCTGCAATAGCTTTAATATCATCAGTGCTATCAGGCAGAACGGCAGCAATATTTAACACACCGCTAGTGCCTTCACTAAAGGTAGGGAAATACTGGTCTGCAATATCAGTAGACCAATAAACAGCATCCTTTGTAAAGCCCCAAAAGCGACCCCACGCAGCTATAACACCATCTAAATAATTAGTTCCAAAGTTTTGAGTTTTACCTGTATGCGTTGTTATTTTCTCAGCACCGCCAGCTTGGGTATAAATGATAGGCTCTTGCCCTGGTTGCACCAGAATAGAATGAGCGTACAAACAAGCCCCATCCCAATCGTTGTTAGTAATTGTATATCCAGCAGGCGTGATGTTTGTTAAAGTGGAGCCAATACCATTTTTAAAAATCTTGTTATTCCCAGCAGATAGAATAGTTAAAGAGTCACCTGCGTTGGTATGCTCCAACATGTACTGAATAGCATTACCATTCAATTCAGAAGCGCCAGAGGTAGTTTCCATAGTCCACCCCTTACGCGCCCCTAGCCTACCATATTTATCAATAACAACATTATCTGCCAACTGAGCAAAGTTAGGCGAAAGGGTAACACCACTCTCTTGTGTGTTAAGCCCAAAGAAACCAGGGGCTACAATAGAAAGTGTTTCAAGTTGCTTCATACGCTATACCACAAAGTATCTTCAGGGTGACGGGCTGCATCCAAGGAAATCTCATCTGCCAATGCACTCTTAGCGGCGGCATAAGCGTTAATGCTTTGCTGACCACCATCTTCACCACGCTCTTCAATAGCCATCGCCGTTGCTAAAAGGATAACAGGGCGGGAAGGGATTACCAAAGTATCAGCATCTGCGCTAAGAGGTAAATTACGCAAGGTGACGTTAAAACGTAGGGCGTAAACACCATCTGGGATTGGGTAGATATCTACCAATGTATCTCCATCTGCACTGACACCGTTGAAGTTGTAGAAAACAGGAGAACCACGGGCTGGTGTGGATGTCAAGAAAGCATTGTTAAACCACTCAGCATCCTTGTATTGCATTATAATGTCATCTGTATCATTGATAACATCCAACACTTTAAAGTTATTGCGTGACCCTTGCAGTTCGTAGTTAAACACGCTATTTTGAGTAGAAGCGGTAAGGGTAGTCCTCAGCGCACTCCAGTCCCACGCAGCCTCAACTTGACTTTTAGCTTCATTAACAAAATCACCAATCAGACGAGCGTAGCTGTTAGCGTTATTTACACTTTGTACAGTGCTAACTTCGCTCTCCCGCAGCCTCCGCATTACAGCATTTACAAGGTCAATATATAGCATTTTTAAGTTCCTTTGTAGTCATTATACCACATTTTTCTTAATTTGTCAAGTTATTCGTTAGGAAAAGTGAACAGTTGTGGAGCTTTCAACAGGTCAAATGTTACAATAACATTCATCTCCACTGAGGGGTTAAAGTAGAAAGAATCCCCACTTTTCATAACAAGGTTACCTTGAGAGAATTGAAGGTAATCTTTGGAGTTAATGGTTTTAGCGTTTAAGACGTAAATTTGGTGGGAGGGGTCATGCCCATGCTCCCAATAGAAGGAGATGTTACCTGTAGAACCACTAGTGTTGCTAATGAAAACCATGCTCACATCAGCGATATACCCGTTTGGTACTAACAAAACTTGGGTATTTGTACTAGCTGGAAGTGTTCTGCCAATTGAATGTTTCATTTTTTACTCTTCTTCCCTCTAATCTTGTTAGGGATATTCCACAACCCATCCCACATCTCTTTAGGGGAAGGGAGCAGCCATCCAAGAATTAACAACAGAACAACCCAAGGTGGGACATTGGTAATATCGACTACCTTTGCACTAATAGCTTGGTCAGCCTGAGTCAATTTACCGATATCTCTAGCTTCTACCTTACCAGTTCTAACCTCACCGACAACAACGCCAGTTTGGTTATTCTCCTTACCAGCCTGCGTGTTAGCAGCTACGTTAGTTCCACCTCCAAGCCCTGGTATAAAGGATGCCAACGAAGAGCACCCAGTTAACAACAAGGCTAGGAGAAGTACCCTCATTTCCCAATATGAGCCATAGCCCAAGTAATAAAGCCACCGAAGAACGAGGCAAGGGTCATCCCCATCCAGAAACCACCTTTGCTCCTGTTAGCCAGGGCAAGCAGGGAGGCAATATCCTCTTCCATCTTCCCCATCTTCTTATCCATATCTTTGACACGCTGTAGCAACATGCCATAGTTGACGTCAGACTGACGGCGCTCTTCAGTGTAGTCTCCCATCATTACCTCTTTTTATCAGCTTTGTTTATCAATTCAAACAGTGTTTTAATCTTTTCCTCAGCCACAGCAACTCGTAAATCAAGTTTAGCCAAGACAATGATTAGAGTTATTATGGAGAGAAGGATTCCCCAACCCTTGTCTAATAACTCTAATACATCCATTACTGCACCACTTCTGGCTTTGGCTCAATTTCAGTTTTGAGCATTGCAAAGAAAGCATCCCGACCTACCTGAATCTGGTCACGCTGGAAGTTTATGCTTGCCATCTTGCGGTCAAGGTCAGTTACATGGTCAATAATCATCTTGGCTTTATCGCTCAAGCTGTCAATCTCATACTCAACATCATCAATAGTTACAGTTTGGGGCTTTTTGTTTTCCATACTGTTTTCTCCTTAGTTAACACCTGAAACCGTCAGGCAGCGGCCCACGGCAGACCCGTGGCAGAAACTGGGTTTTGCAGCGCAGCAATGCGGTCAGCAATGGATTGCTCCACGGCTGCTTTGTCCACACCATGCGCCCAAATCCAATCCAGAACATTTTGCTCTGTGACATTGGCATAGGGGACTTCTGGTGTGCCATCTTCAAACGAACAGGTGGCATATACCGATGAGTTCAATTCGCCGTCTACGCCTGTGCAAGTCCAGTGGGCAACGGTGATAAAACCGTCAGCCGTTTTGTGATCGCATTGATTGATTTTCCAAGTGATTTCCATGATATTTCCTTTTAGTTGGGATTGTTCTGTGCTGCTTGTTTGGCGGCATAGGCGGCGACTACGGCTGGCTTGTGTACAGCCATACAGATAGCCTGAACCCGTGGGTCTTCATTAGTGGGGTCAGCACCGGGGGGTAACACATGACGGTGGTATGAAGTTGAGATGACATTGCCGTCTTCAACAATACGGGTTGCCGTGCGTACCTGAATCGTGCCGTCTTCCAGCACTTCCATTTTGTCTACTACTGTTTGTTTTTCGAGAGCCATTTTGATTTCCTTTCAGTTAAAAGTCCGTCTGCATCGTCCGAGGCAGATAATTAAACAACATATGAGCCTGAAACAATAATTGATCCCGATGAATCCATAGGAACGGAAGAAACAGCTCCACCACCTACAACATTCTGAACAGGAACAATTTGTGTCGAGTTTGGTGCTACATACCCACCCATAATATTATTTGCAGATAATGCTATGTTATTTACTTCTCCAAAAGTTGCGGCAGAATATGCGTTGGTAGTTGTTGTTGATGTAAACGGAAGCCCCGATATTCGCATATTTCCTGTGCCGGTATGCGCTGTCCAGCCGATATATATTTGAAACGTAACTTGATTTCCAACTTTTGTGTATTTAGATACTTGATTTGTATAAGTCCCAGTACCGGCAACTGTTGTGCCAATAATCGTCGGAGTAAACGTCCCTTCCTCATAGTCATCCAGCAGGTTAGCCGCACCTGTACCGCCTACATAGACACCGCCTGATAGGTAGAGGTCTTTGAAGCGTACACTGCCATCACCCAAGTCAACCGCATTGTCTGCCGAAGCACCAGAGTTATTAACTGGCAATATGCTTGGCGAACCAAACTGAATACCTACATGGCTTGTTTGGTTGTTGTATATCTGGAAATTGCCATTGGCGTTTGTCCCAATACTCCCCACCGTAGTGCCGTCTTTGCGGAAAACAGCAATGTCACCATCAGAAGTCAGACGGTTCAGAATAAGAGCAATCGCACCATCTCTAGTATTTGCAACCAAACCATTAGCTTGCGCCTCAAAACCTACGGCAGTGTTGTAAGTATTTGGCGCTGTTCGAGCCACCAGCAAGTTGCCAGAGGAGTCGATACGCATGCGCTCGGCGGCATCAGTCCAAAACGTCATGTAATTGGATGTGTGGCTATAAGAAACAATCCCACGATACGAATCTGTTGTTGTTGTTCCGTCAGCAAAATGAATAGAGCCGCTTGCCGCAGTCCCACTATAAATAGTTAACCCTGTATTTCCAGAGCCAGAACCAACGACTAATGGCAAGCCAGCCGCATTAAATGAACTAGCCGAAGTATTCCCAATCCCCACGTTGCCGGAGGAGTCAATGCGCATTTGAGGCGTATCGTTTTCGTAGTTAGAAACTCCTGTATAGAACCTCAAATCCATGTTGCCGCTGGTATCTTCTGATTTTGAACGAATACCTGCATAGTGCGGCGCAGTTCCTAGTGAGCTATCTACGTTCTTAAACGCAAAGCCGCCAATATCAGCACCAGCAGCAATGTTTGTAGAAGTCTTACCTACAATAACTTCTGAAGAGTCTCCGCTACTGACTTCAAGAACACGCCCACTTGCTAACACTGCTGTCGGCGAACTCGTCCCAATCCCCACCGACCCAGCAAAATAGTTATTCGCAGTCCCGCTGGCGTAGATATTCCACTTGTTAGCGCCGCTGGAGACAAGGCTGGTAATGCCGAAATTGTTGGTTCCTTGGGTTTGGTCTTCAAGATAAACGCCATGCTGGTTGGTGACGGTTGATCCTGCGCCCTTACTGACATCCCCCAATCTAAGCCCAGCAGCATTTGCCATTGTGTAGGCTGTTGCCGTTGTTCTAACCTGACCAAAAAGAGCAGCCGCTAAACCCGTGGCATCACTTCCATATACCGCAGAACTGCTAATGCCTCTAGGATTTGCGTCCCCAGTTATGGTAGATGCGTTACCTAATGCAATCCCGTAAAAAGGTACGGGTGTCGCTCTAACCCCCATATACCCATTCACCTGCACGGTGTCGGTGGAGGCATCGCCTAGGGTGACGTTGCCTGTAGTTGCAAATGTCGTCCCATCAAACGTCAGAGCACTACCAGAGGTCGCAACCTTAGACCCGTTCAAGTACAGGACACCGTTGGCTGTGCCGCCTGAGAGGGTGAGTCCAGCAAAAGAAGGCGAATTTCCAGTTCCTAAGCCAAGGTTTGTTGTTGCCTGAGTAGTATTTGTTAAGTCAGCTAGATTATTTGTTGCAAGTAACGCGCCAGAAAGAGTAGCATAGGCAGTAAGCCAAGTACTACCACTGTACATTTTCATTAAATTGTCAGCGGTATTAAAATAAAGAGCACCAGTTAACAACGCATTACCATCATTATCAAGCGATGGGTCAGATGATTTAGCCCCTAAATATCTATCATCAAAAGAGTCATAAGAAGCAGCAGCAGCGGCTTCAGATGCAGCGGCGTTACTTTCACTAGTGGCAGCATTACTGGCTGACGTAGAAGCTGCTGATGCGCTATTGGCTGCGTTAGTTTCACTTGTAGCAGCGTTGCTTGCTGATGTTGAGGCAGCAGAGGCGCTAGAGGCAGCGTTAGTCTCGCTAGTAGCCGCATTAGAAGCACTAGTGGCTGCATTGCTGGCGCTGGTAGATGCAGCAGACGCGCTGTTAGCAGCATTAGTTGAACTTGTAGAAGCACTAGAAGCACTACTAGCGGCATTAGATGCACTTGTCGATGCGCTACTGGCTGAAGAGGCGGCAGCCGTTTGAGAAGAACTAGCGGCGGCGGCGCTGGCAGCAGCATTAGTTTCGGAAGAGGCAGCAGCAGTCGCACTACTAGCTGCATTGGTAGCACTAGAACTTGCGGCACTTGAACTAGAAGAGGCAGCAGAAGCTGAACTAGCAGCGGCTGTGGCACTATTAGCAGCGTTAACTGCCTGCTCTGTTACAGCCTGTACTGTAGCATCTGTTGTGCTATCACCAGCCCCACCAATTCCTCGAAAAATTGCCATATATACTCCTTTGTTTCTTTAGCACCCTCTGTAAAAGACGCTAAAGAAAGGGGGCATTACACCCCCAATCAGATTAGGCAGGCATAGCGATAGCTACAGCAGCCTCATCACGCAACTCTTTCACGCCATACAGCATGTCAGAGGTAAACAATGTACCCAGGTACTCTTGTTTGTACTGAGTCTGAGAGCGAACGCCCATTTGCTCAGCCAGGACAAAAGCATCCTTGTGGAACATCATACCGATACGGGCATCGCCAGTAGCAGTTTCGCAGTTGGTCGAGACAAAGACTTTAACGCCATAGACGTTGCCAATCTCACCATTGCGGATGCTGTTACCACCGCCCACTTCGCCAACAAAAGCCTGCTCAGTGAAACGAGCCAGACCCAGCATGACGTTACGAGCGACAGGAGGCAGAACCAGCACACGACCATCCATCGGCACATCAGCGTCATCCAGAGTTTGGATAACTTTGCGGATGCCAGCGTCAGTCAGGGCAGATTCGTTAGCGCCAGTGTACAGCGTAGAGCCGTCACCACCAATAACAGCCTTATCATAAGCGATAGTGCCATTACCACCTTTAACACCACGACCCAGTTGCAACAGGTCGGTATCGACTTGTTTAGCCAGAGCGTAGCCAGCGTCAGAAGTGTAGAACTTACGCAGAGAAGCGAGAGCTTGCACTTCGGTGATGTCCTCAATCAAGCGGCTATATTCATAGTGCTTGTTGACCAACACTTGCACTTCGCTCTCAGTAGCAGCTTGCAACGTAACTTGCGAAGAAGCAGCTTTCAAAGAGGCAGCGCCACGGGTTGGTTTCGGAATATGGAGAGTGTCACCCTTTTTGCCCTTGAAGGACATTTTGGAGACTAGGTTCGCCATAACGAGGTTGGTTTTGTAGGCTGCGATAATTTCGTCAGACCACAGTTCAGGGATAAACGTTGCCGCAGTAGTATTGGTAACGTGATTACTTCCAAGTGCCATAATAATTACCTTTCAAAATGATTATTTAACACGACCCTCCGCGTATGCAGCCATAATCTCTTCAGATAGTTGCTGGTAACGGTCAGGGTTCGTACGCATGAGTTCAATGATGTCGGCTCTGCGATAGGTTTTCTTTGACGCTGTTTCTCCAGACCCTTTGGTTGAACCCATAGATGCGGATTTAACAGCCTGTTTGCGCTGTACTTTCTCAACTGCCTCTGCCTGATTAACCACTTGCTTTCTTTCCTTCCAAGTAGAAATCAACTCATTTGCTGCTTCAAAATCATACAACCGGTCAGCACGACTAAACAATTCGCGGCGAACAGTACTCTTGTTAACCCACTCTGCGAAACTACCGTCATTGACGATTTCACCAAAGTCAGGATGTGTCTGTTTCAAAATAGCTAGTGCCTCAGCCTTTTTCATCTGCGCGGTAAGCTGTTCAGCCTGCCGCACTTTTGGATGCTTGTCGATAGCCTTTGCGATTGCCTTGTCGGGGTCAGTAAAAAAATCTACCTCTTCCTCGACTTCAGGGGCTTGTTGTTTTTGGGTGACGGTTTGGGCTTTAACAAAATCGTCTACAATACGCCGAAGCTCTCCAACTTCACTCCCTTGTTTACCCAAAGCCCTTTCAGCTTCTTGGTGCATCCTGACAATATCTTTAACAGATTTGCCACGATACTTATCGGGAATGTCCTCTTCAACTTGCTCTTGCTCAGGCTCCTGTTCTGGAGTTTCCTGCTCATTCACCTCATCTACGGGTGAAAACTCTTCGTCTTCTTGTTGCGTTTGTTCGCCTTCGTCAATAAATGTTGCCATAAACTCTCCGTGCTAATAAGCATTGTGGAATATAATTAAGTGCTTGTGCTAGTCACTAGCGGCACGCCTTTCTTGCGCCATCTTCTCTTCTCGCTTACGCTCCCACCGCATTGCTGCGCCAGGAAACGCCCCGGTTACGCCCTCCAGTTTAACCATCGGCTTACTGATGATTCGATGTGCAAGTTTGTCACATTCTTTACAATTGGTTGCGCGAATTTTCGCGTCAATGTAAACATCGGAAATGTGACCGTCTTCGCAGAGAAACTCAAAGATTCGTTTACTCATTCATATCCCTTTCGAAATCCTCATAGCTATTTTTTATGGTGGATTCGTAGGATAGGATGCGTTGAATTGCTTCAAGCTGTCCACGCCGATACCAGAATTGTTTCTCATCAGGGATTGTAGTTATGTCAGCTAAGATATCAGCATTGTCTTGGATATCTTCGATAAACTGTTTCCACCCATCACGGGTAAACAAATCTAGCAAATTCTCATAATATACCTGTAATTCTTTGTCCATCTCTTTTTCCTTTCAAGTGGAGAGATGTCGCTATTATACCACACTTTTACTGTTTTGTCAAGTTTTTTTGTCGCATTTGCATCACTGCAATTCGCTCATTACTCTTGATATCTTCCTCTTTAAGCAGTAGGTCAGCAATCTTGGCTCTACGGGCAAATTCAGAGTCATCCCCTGTCCCTTGTTGTAGGTTGGTCGAGATTGCCGCAGCCATCTTAGCCTGCACAACCTGTGGTTCCAATTGGGCTTCCACAGATAGTTTCTGCGCCCTAGCCTGTGCTTCCATCGTCTGAGCCTGTACAAGCTGAAGCTGGGCTTGCGCCATCTCCATCTGCTGCTGCATATGGGCTTGCTCCATCTGTTGAGCCTCTGGGTTAGGCTGCATACTCTGTTGCAACTGAGCCATCAACTCTTCACGGTTGGTCAGCCCCATGTTGTCAATAACAGCAGATACCAGCATCGGGTACATTGGGCTATCCTGACCCAAGGTTTGTAGTAGTTGTACAAGTTGGGTAACTTCATACTCACGGGCAATAACGCCCAAAGAAGAAGATGGTACAAACTTGTAATCTGAAACAGGGTAATGTTCAGGGTCAAATTGCATATACCGCCACGCCGTCTTCTCAATCATCGGGATGAGAAAACTCTCTTGGAAGTTAATCAATGTACGCTTGTGGCGCTTGATAATAGCCCCCATAGACATAGATACAGCGCCAGCGGCAGCGTCTCCATTGATAGTGCCTGGGATACCAGCAGCGTCAATAGCGCCTGTAGCCATCTGTACCATCTTCTGCAACTCACCAGCTTGGGCAAAGGTAACTTGGTCGAGGTTGCCAAACTTAAATGGCTGCAAAATCTCTGCTGGGTTACCATTGGTGAGAATTGTCTTGCCTGGACGTACCTCAAGTTTAGCCCCACGAGGCATACGAGAAGCATCCATAGCAATCATTGGGTGAACGGTGAGGGCTAGGGCATCAATACGGGCGCGAAGCTCTGCATCCAGCGCCTTTTGGCTGTTATACCCTTTCTCACACACGCCACGACCCCAGAAACGCCCAGGAACTACATCCCAAGGGAACGCCACAATGGGTCTATCTTGCATCATGTAGGGGTTTTCTTCGATTTTGAGCAGTTGACCACCGTTGGCGACAACCACAATAACCTCTACATAGCCTTTTTCGGCGCTTTCATCCTCATTTTCTTCTTTTGCGGGCTTAACCGACTTGGACATCTCGCTCTCATCCTCTTCCATGATGGCATCGTTGTACAAATGCCGAGGGATAAGACCATAATACTTGGTTAGCCGTACTTTATCCTCATCAAAAGAGGTAATTTCCTTGTCAGGCTCAATGTCAGTGTCTGTCGAAGCACTCTCCAGCTTAACATCAAAGTAAATACCGCTTTGAATGCCCATCTCAACCTGATGGCGAGGCACAAATTCGTCAATAGCAACACCCAAAGCCTCTTCAATAGAGGTGGCAACAGGGTCAATCAGGAAGTTTTGTGGCAGAATGGGGCGTAGTTTAACCACAACCCTATCCTCAATGTTAACACCGACTGCCTGCATAGCCCCATCCATAATAGGTTGGGTGGCTGGCTTCATCTCTTTGACCTCTTCGATGACAATTTCACCGATACCAGTGCCAAAAACAGCAGCGTTCAGGATACACTCAGCAACTGCCTTACGGGTCTTGGTAAACTGGAAGTCCTCCGCTAACTGTTCACGCAGGAAAGCAACATCCTTGTTATCCTGGTCATTACGGTCATCCCGGATGTCAAACCATTTACCACGCCCAAAGGTGGCTTCCTCCACTTCAGCAACAGAGCTTTCGACTGCCTGCTGTAGGGCTGGAGAGATTAGCCGAGAACGCTCACTCTCGCGTGTCTTGTCCTCAGCAGCCCAGATACCACGCCACAGCCGATAGTACTCATCGAACTTATCTTCGTAGTTGGCACTGTAGTGGTCGCGCCATTGGTCTACTTTGGAGATAACCCAATTCTCAACCTTTTGGTCTACAAAGTCTTTTTCTTCCATATTTTAATACCCCGCAGTTGCGTCTAACATTTGGTACTCTTCCTCTTCGTAGTCGAACGTGTAAGAAACTTTTGCAAGTTGCTCAATGTACGACAAAGCGTCAGGAAGGTCATCATGTACTAGCTTATTGGGGAATTGAAATAACTGGTCTAAGAATTCGTTATTCCAATCACCCTTGTTAAGTTTTATATAACCGTTCTCAAATCTTCCTTGGAGCGCCCACACTACACGGTCTACCTTCTTCTTATTCCCGTGTGATAGCTCTTCAACCCTAAAGAAGGTTTGAGTACGCTTCATAATATCTGACAGGTACGGCATAACAGCCTGTTTTGCAATACCCTTCTCAATACCGACTGCTATCGGCTCATACCTCTTAACAGCATCAAATATAATCTTGGCTGTCTCCTTGACATCCCAACGACCATAGATGATATCTGCAACCCACCAGCCTTTATCATTGGCTTTGACAATAGCAATCGCCGTACTGTCTAACCTGGAGTTTTTAAGCCCCTTTGTACCTTCATCCTCAAAGCCAGCTAGGTCAACCGCAATATAAAAGTCACCCTCTTTTGGCTCTTCCTCATCAAACTTAATCCACTCCTCTTTGAATAGCTCACCACCAGCCGCTTCAAAGGAAGCCATAAACTCTTGCCTAAAGCTGAAAGAGGACATACTCTTCTTAGCAGCTTCAATCTCTTTTGGGTCTAACAGCGGGTTATCAAACGAAGAGAAGTGAAACGATTTAAAAGTAACATCCTCACCTTTTAACCCGTATTGGTACAAGTCATAAAAATGATTACGACCCATAGGCGTACCAATGAATAACGCCCTACCCTTCAAGTCAGCCAGCGCGGGACGTAAGATTTGCTCCCACACCTCTGGCTTCATATCTGCATACTCATCCAACACCAGAAACTTTAGCGACACACCTCGCATAGTCTCTGGACGGTCAGCACCCTTTAGCGATATGGTTGCCCCGTTAATAAGTTTAATCTGCAAGTTGTTAATGTGACTTCCACTGATAACAGAGTGACCCACCTCAAGCAACACTTGCCACATAATGTCCCTAGCCTGCCCCTGTGTAGGAGCAACATAGAAGACATGTCCGCGCTCACTCTGTAGCGCCTCAACAATCAGTCGATATGCTGCGAGTCTACTTTTCCCCGTTCTTCGCCCAGCAGCCACGACATGAAACCTTGCGGGGTCATTCCAGACTTTCTGTTGCCACGGGAGTAACTCAATTTTTAAATCACTCACGAATCTTTATAGTATTTCTGTACAAAACAAGCTGCGTTAAAAGGAGTTTCATCTGACACATTTATCTCTAGTGTCTTCTCTGCACACATTTCTAAAGTAGGAACTTCAATTTGTGTTACCATCCTGAAGTCGGGTGTGTTTGAGAACATAAACACTAGAACATAAAATTTAATCATTAGTATTGCTTCTGGTAAATATAGCCTCCGAACCTATCAAGGATTGGATTCCCTGAAGAATCCCTCCAAATGTTTTGTGGCGCAACTGGCTCGCCCATAAATGACTTTGGTCTGATTTCGTTATCACGGTATACTTCATCAGGCATAACTGATGGGGGGTTTACAAGACCTCTGCCTGCCCCAGCGCCAATTGAAACTTCTGGAATATACTCCCGCATTACGTTGGGGATTACCTGGATTGGCTCTGTAATTCTTGCAGGATAACCACCAAAAAGGTCATCTCTTCCAGCTTTAAGAGCGTCCATGTAAGCTGCCCATTCAGGGTTTACTGTATCCCCACGAATTTCATCTTGGTTAGATGCAACAAAAGGCGGGTTAACAAAACCACGCCCAGCCCCAGCAGAAGGTGGAGGTGTTGGCACAGTTGCGTCAGGCATAAACCCTTGCCATTCAGCACTTACTGTATCACCCGGAACTTCTAAACCAAACTCAGAATTAGTTAGAGCCAAGAGAGGGTTGACAAAACCTCTTCCAGCGCCAGCCCCTACTGGTGTTTCTGTTGCATTAGCCTGACTGATAATACCTTTTTTAGTTTGTTGTGCTTTTGATTTAACAGGGTCTCTTTGAAAACTAAACTCAGCAGGCGCTCTAAAATTTACACTAGAGGTAGGGTAGAGAGGTTTACCAATATCCTTGGAAAACAAAACATCCCTGCCTTCCCCTGTAAAGTAGGAAACAACCCCTTCTTTAGAAACAAGGGTATCTGTAATCGTTGGCTGGTTTAAATCTTTAGCGGCTAAGTTGTAAGCAGCGGCTCTACGATTTGCCAATCCAGGGCTGGTGTACTTTTTATTTGTCTTAGCGTCAGTTACGCCAACAATATCTAACGTACTTTTTAGAGCTTCTTTATAATTACCAGTTTTTAAATTTTTAACAAACCCAGGGGCAATGTCTAACCCAGCATTGAAATGCGTATCTAACGCCACAATTTTCATTGACTCTGGTATTTTGTCCCACGCTGTACCAAGTTTCTTTTTAACTTCCGGTAGGTACTTTTGCTCAACTATACGTTTAGCGTAATCTCTATCTGATTCATTGGCACGTTTAGCGCCAAATGATTCAGCAATGTCTACTCTTATCCCATAAGGTAGAGTTGGGCGCATATCTTGACCTTTATCATGAAAGGTAGTGCCTTCAGCTTTAGCTAAAACGCCATCAATATATTTGTCTAAAAAACTAGTTGCCATATACATCCTCTGCGTCGATAACGTCATCTGAGCCTGCGATACTGACTGACTCCCCAACCCCTGTGATAGTAATATTAACAGAGGGACGATGACCCATAGCTTTATCCTTCTCGAAATAAGACATTGGAAGCATCCTGTCCACAAGCAACTTCCAAGCTGCTGCCTGATTCTTGTGGTTCTCATCCAGAGCAGCGTCAAGGATAGCATCTAACACCTTCCTACTTTTAGGGGAATTCATTATACGAGCCTTGAATTCCTCAATAGCACTGGCGTCACCTTTTGGTCGCCCAATAGGTTGCTTGCGGGCTTCTGCTAAAGCTCTTTTTGACGGTCTTCCTATTTTCGCTTGTGGGGCTGGATTGTCCATTTCTGGTTCCTCTATATAGCCCTACTTAGGTATCTTGTGGGCTTTGTACTATATAGTTCTTAGCTCACTAGAAACCTCTTTAAGGCTTATTAGCTATATTGCTGATGAACATGAGAGGTATTCGATACCCCCTCAAATCCATTTCCTATATAGGCATTATATCACACTTTTTGAATTTTGTCAAGTGTTTTTTTCACTTTTTTACAAATTAGCTGTTCAGTCGGGGTCGGCTCCATAGCTGTTCAGTCGATGTTGTGCTTTCCCTTTAGTTGCTAATAGCGACTTCGACTGCTTACCTTTGTTATCCCTTTAGAATCAACGGGTTAGGTCTGGTTAATCTATATAGTATAGGGGGTTTCTTTTTTTACAGTTTAGAAGGTCTTTTTAGCTTTTTTTGTATCTGGTAGGGTGCTAAAATTATTACGGGCTCGCCAGCCCTCCCCCCCCCCCCCCTGCGAAGTTATCCACAGGATTTCCACAGGTTCTGCACAGGGTTATCCACAGGTTCTACACAGACTTATCCACATAAGCTGTGGACAAGCTGTGCATAACTTCTGAGCTTGGAAGTTATCCACAGTCTGCACAAGTATGGGGCAATGAAGCACCCTATTAGTGCATTTTGCACCACTTTAGTGCCTGCTGTGGATAACTAGGCTTGATGTGCCATTTGTGGATAACTTAGCCCTTTGCCCAATGGTAGAGCCTGTGGATAACTTGTGGATTGTGACAGGCTGACAAGCTGGCACAATTGTTGCATATATAAAGCTGCCCAATCCAGGGTATTTACCAGGCAGCAAACCATGAAAGCAATCGCAATCAACAAAGCCCCCAAGGGCGAATACATCAAACGCAAAGCGGACAGCGTCAAAGTCTACAGGCTTGGCAGCTTTGACAGGTCTTTAAAGCGTTGGGAAGTCATAGACTGCGACGATATCAGTCGCTGCCTGTACTTGAAAAGCTCTACAATTGTATTTATTGGCTTCACCTATTGAAAGGGTCAAAATGAAAGTATTCGCCACTACTGCTAAGAAAATGCCAAGCCTTTACCGGCTGGCGCAAACACTGCAAACGGGCACATTGTCCGAAGCCCGCGAAGCTGTCGCCCAAGCTGCACAGTCGCCATTGTTCGCATCAAAGGGCTGGCAAGTAAACCTCGGCAAGCTTGCCGAAGCCTTGGAAACCCTGTCGCCTAGGTTTTCAGTGTTTGCTTTGGGCGGTAACTCAAAATTGCCATTTGTGGCATTCTCGAGCTTGCCAGGCGTGACTTGCCCAGGCGCGGGTGAGTGTTTGAATTTCTGTTACAGCTTTCGGGCGTGGCGTTATCCGGCAGCGTTTGCCAGACAGGCGCAAAATGCCGTGCTTATGCGTTTTAACCCTGACGCAATTGCCCAAGCCTTTGCCAGCTTAAACCATGCCCAAGGCTTTGATTTTCGTTTATATGTAGATGGCGATTTCGCCAGCTTAAAAGATATTGATTTCTGGCAGTGTTTGCTGCGGGCTTTCCCCACTGTGCGTGCTTATGGTTATTCGAAAAGCTTCGCGCTGCTGCTGGCGTATGAGGGCGCATGGGCTGGCAACTATGTCTTGAATGTTTCAAGCGGGCACAATGCCACCGGTGAAATGCTGGCGCGCGTTAAAGCTTTGCCCATTGTGCGCGGCGAATTTGTCGCGGTATCCATCGGGCGAAAAGTGAAAAGCACCGACCACGGCACAATTGAAACAAATAAAGCCCTTCGCCAAAGCTTTGGCGCGAAAGCTTTCCCATGCCCGGGCAAATGCGGAAGCTGCACCGGTAAGGGTCACGCATGCGGTATGCTGGCGCTTAAAGGCTTGCCGATTGTGATTGCTGTCCACTAGGGCTAAAAGCTTAGACTGTAGGGCATTGGCGTGCCCTATTGACTGCGCTTTGTAGGGTTCAAAGCTTAGACTGTAGGGCATTGGCGTGCCCTATTGACTGCGCTTTGTAGGGTTAACGTGGAGTTTTATTACATGGACAAATCCGAAATTTTCAAGCTGTCGCGGGCTTTGGCGCGCGGCACTCACGGCAGCTTTATGGCACGCCTGGGTGAAGCTTTGGCAGTTGCCGACACTACAAACGCGCAGCGCTTAATTGAAGCCTTCAGGGGCGAATTTGAGCGTGTACTAGCATTCGAAAAAAGCCTTCAAGATGTGACATTTTGACAATTCCAAGGGAAGCCCTTACACTGAGGGCTTTTCTGGGCACTGTCGCCCGTATTTGAAAGGATTTTATGAGTTGCATCGAATACCCAGAGCGCTACGCCTCAGCAGTGAAGCGCAACATTTTAAACAATGCTCTAAAAACCTGGCGGGCATCGAATGAGCGCCACAAAGAAATTGAAAGCGCCATCCAGGGCGGTCGACTGTACAACGACAATTCGCAGGTCAGTGGGTACACGGAAGATTTTGTGGGATCTATGGCACAGGCGCTTGATACTTGGGGCAAGCTGACGCCAAACCAGAGCGCCGCCATTCTCAAGGGCATCGACGCCCGTGCTGCCCGCCGTGCTGAATGGGCTGATAAACAAGCCGCGCTCAACGCTCAGCGCCAGCACTTAGGTGTTGTAGGTGAAAAGCTAACAGTTACCATTACCGTGCGCCATATCGTCGAGCTTGAGAACGCTTTCGGCTTTAATTACGTTCACATTTGCGAAGATGGCGAACAAAATGTTATCATTTACAAAGGAAAAGCCGATTTTCCTAGTAAGGGTGAGACGGCTACAATCATTGCCACAGTGAAAGATCACGGCATTCGCGAGGGTGTCAAGCAAACCGTAATCCAGCGCCCCAAGCGCGTAAATTGAAAGGGAAACCAATGAAAAACGTACCATTTGCAAGCCTTTTGCGCGAAGCTGTCGAGCAGCCTGGCATCATTAGCAGCGCCTACAGTTTATTTCACAACTACTCAATTGGCAACCAGTTGTTGGCATGGTCACAAATGCATGCTCGCGGCATTCCACTGTCACCCATTGGCACGTTCAAAAAGTGGAGCGATTTAGGGCGCAGGGTCAAAAAGGGCGAAAAGGCAATCCAGTTGGTCATGCCCGTGACAATCGCCCGAAAAGATGAGCAGGGCGAGCAGACCGGCGAAGTGTTCCAGCTTTTCACTCTCAAAAATAACTGGTTTGCCTTGTCGCAAACAGAGGGCGAGCTTTGCCCACAGAATGAGCTTAAAACGCCCGAATGGGACAAGGACAAAGCATTGCACACACTTGGCATTACCGAGGGCGTGTTCGACCTTTTGAACGGCAACGTGCAGGGTTACGCCCAAGGCAATACCATCACAATTAACCCTGTTGCTATTTACCCACACAAGACTCGCTTCCATGAGCTTGCCCATGTGGTGCTTGGGCACACAAAAGAGTGCGCCATGACCGACTCAGAGGCGACACCTAGGGATGTGCGCGAAGTTGAAGCCGAGAGTGTTGCGTACATTTTATGTAGCATGCTACAATTGCCTGGTCTGCATGAGAGCCGTGGGTACATCCAAAGCTGGCTCCAAGGCAGTGACATCAACGACAAGATGGCGCAGCGCATCTTTTCTGCTGCAAACAAAATCATGGAGGCTGGTCAAAATGAACATGAGTGAAAAGCTGAAACGCGAATACGTCGAAAAGCTGGAGGAATATTTGCTCTGGCTGCACAGCGAGGGCATCATCGACCTCGACGAGACAGAGTTTGCCAACTTAGGGGAGGATGAGCCATGCGTTGGTACGAAATAATGGTGTACACTACTATTTTTGTTGTAGTGGCTTTGGACGTGTTTGTTTGGAGGTTTTAACATGAAAGAATCACGCTTTAAAACCCGCAAGGGTCATTTTGAAATAATCAGTTATGGCAATGGTGCGGCGTACAGCGTCACTTGCAACGCAACAGGCAAAAATCTTTTTGTCCAAGGGGATGAGGCAATGTGGCTGCAAGACGAGACAGATGACTTCAAAGAAGGCGCACTAGCTGAAATTTTTGCTGAACTTGACGATTAAGGGGACAATGAGTTTGCTGACTGTAGAGCATCAACAGGTGCTCTATTGCCAGTCAATTCCGGCTGGATAACCTTAGAGGCTTTAACATGAAAATCGTGCAATATCGTTCGTTCTACATTGTGCAATCCGTTAACAAGGGCGTGGCTCTGGTCAACCCTTACACCGAAAAGACGCGAGTGGTCAAAAGCATTTTCGCGGCGAAGTGGCGCATTGGTCGCACCTTAACATTGGCTAAAAAAGCAGAGAGGCTTGTATGAATTTAGACGATATCATCTTGAGCAGCGGTGGCAAGTTTGTCAGCGTCACAT
>Ga0224501_10000675_pt1 | contig 26468 bp, 23 predicted proteins | sample SF_Oct11_sed_USG_4_FD_169105 | JGI IMG/M metagenome (GOLD analysis project Ga0224501, IMG submission 169105) | Sediment microbial communities from San Francisco Bay, California, United States - SF_Oct11_sed_USGS_8_1 | ecosystem: Environmental > Aquatic > Marine > Sediment | place: USA... | reverse complement strand
TTCATGACCTGCTGTGCTAATCCATGTACTATGTGATTCGAGTAATTCAGGCAGGCTTTCTTCTATTTCTTCATCCAGAGTGCCCATATCCTTATCGGTTATGGCATTCTTTGTATCTATGGCATAGTTTTCAGCGCCGTCCATATTGATTCCTGTTATTACAGCAGAATTCATATCTGTATGAGATATATCCGAGTCACTGAAATCCACATTAGACAGATTTGCGCCGTTGAATTTTGCACCTTTGAGTTGTGCGCTTGTTGTTGAAGCGCCGCTCATATCGGTATCTGTAAAGATAGCACTTCCAGCCTTTAAGTTGTCCATTTTGGCGTTTTTGAGTCTGGCGCCGATAATGATTGTTTCCTGATCATTATCAACATCAACACCTCGGTCCATATTTTCCAAAGCGCCATCTTTGTTTTTATTCATGATTTTTCCGGAGCGCATATCGGCGCTAGTAAGGTCAATGCCTTCCATGTTGGCACCGGATAAAATGGCTCCGCGTAAATCACTACGCGAAAAATCTGCATCGCTAAGATCGGCATTTTGAAGACTGCACCCATAAAAGATCGAGCTCTTATAAGTTCCATTGGACAAATCGGCATTATCAAAGATTGATCCTGTGAAGTCTGCTTGACTAAGGTCACGGTTATAAAATTTAAGACCTGATAGGTTTTGATATTGCAAAACAGCTCGCGCACCACCGACTTTGCCTTCCAGAAACATTTTGTGTTTTTCCAAAACAACATTCAGGTTGTCTTGACCAAAAGACGGGCGGCTGCGGGGGTCTACGACAATGCTGCTTTCTGAAAATATTTGCATAATTGAAGTCTATGAGTGCCTTTTATTTTCAACATTAAAAACTTTGACTAACACAAGTATACAAAAAGAAAAACAGAATGCACAGGGTGAATGCAATTGTTTGAATTTAACGTGTCTTTTTGATCATTTCAATGAGTGCGGCAGTAGAGGAATCCATTTTTGAAGGCTCCGCATTTTTGCAATCATTATCACCTAAATCATGTAAGATCTGGTTTGCTATGACTTTGCCAAGTTCAACGCCGTGTTGATCAAAGCTATTAATATTCCATATAATGCCTTGCACAAAGATTTTATGCTCGTACATGACCATTAGTAAACCTAAATTATAAGGGTCTAATTCCTCTATGACAATCGTATTCGATGGACGGCTGCCGGAAAAAACTTTGTGCGGGTTGTCATGGCTTTGTCCTTCCATCAGGGCTTTGGATTGCGCAATGGCATTGGCTAGTAATTTATAGTGGTGTCCTGCGGCAGGTTTTTGGCTTTTGAGAGAAAAAATAAAATCACAAGGGATAATCTCTGTACCTTGATGGACAGATTGAAAAAAAGCATGCTGTGCATCGGTGCCTGTTTGACCCAAGACAATCGGGCCGGTTTTATAATCTGTGATGGGCGTGCCGTAACGTGTAACAGACTTGCCGTTTGATTCCATGTCAAGTTGTTGCATGTGGGATGGTAAAAAGTAGAGATATTGGTCGTAAGGAATTATGCCAAGAGACTCAGATCCTTCGAAGTTACGATTCCATATGCCAATTAACGCAAGCAATACGGGGATGTTTTCTTCTAAAGGCGCATTACGAAAGTGCTTGTCCATCGTATAAGCGCCGTCCAGAAGTTTTTGAAAATTATCAAAACCAATGGCAATGCAAAATGATAAGCCAATGGCTGACCATAGAGAATAGCGCCCTCCAACCCAGTCCCAGATCGGGAAAATGTGTTCTTCAGTGATGCCGAATTTTTCTGCTTCTTCAATATTTTGGGTGGCGGCAACAAAATGCTCTCCGACATCGTCTTTACCCAGCGCTTTTTGCATTAATTTACGGGCTGTGTGTGCGTTACACATGGTTTCTTGAGTGGTAAATGTTTTGGATGTGATAATGAAAAGCGTTTTTGCAGGGTTAATAGTCTTGAAAGTTTCTAACAAATGCGACGAATCAACATTCGATACATAATGGACTTTGATATTCGGATCAGAGAAGGGCTTGAGGGCTTCGGCTACCATATGCGGGCCTAAATCGGAACCGCCAATGCCGATATTCACAACACGCGAGAATTTTCCTTCTGCTCGGATTTTGGTTGTGAAGTTTTCCATTTTTTTATAAGCGGCTTTAATTTCAGGCACAATATCTTTGTCTTCAACTTCCAACGATTTTAGATCTTTATTGCGTAAGGCCGTGTGCAGAACGGCACGGTTTTCTGTTGTGTTGACATGCACGCCTTCGAACATCTGGTCACGCCAGTTTTCCAGATCACAGGCGCGGGCAAGGGTGCATAATTTTTCTATGGTTTGTGTTGTTATGCGTTGTTTGGAATAATCAAGTGTCAAGCCTTCCAGAGATTTATGAAAGGTTTCAAAACGGCCGGGGTCATTGTAAAAAAGTTCAGGAATAGAAGTGTTTGATATAGATTGATGATGTTTTAATAAATCTTTCCAAGCATCAAGTTCGGTTACCGATAGGACTTTTTTACTGTTACATTGTGCATTTCCCATTAGTAAACCTTAGCTATATCCTTAAAACGTATTTCTATATTACTCTTATATTATGCCGTGCCAAGTCTTATTCAACATTGGGCAGCAAGGTGATTATTTCTGCATTTTCTACGTTTTCAGGTTTTCCAACCAAAATAGTTGTGAATGAGTTACTGTCAAGAATTCTTTCGGCGACACGTTGAATATCATTGGTTGTGATCCCTCTTATTGTTTCCTGACGTTTATCGAGATAATCGATAGGGAGCTTGTCTATCTGAAGCGTTAAGAGCAATCCGGCGATTGAATCTGTTGACGTCAGGGATAAGGGAAGTGAGCCAAGCAAATAGGAACGTGCATCACTAAGTTCTTTCTGGCTTACAGGCTCGTTCTTGATTTTTATCCATTCGGCTTTGACCAGATCAAGAAGTTCTTTGACACTGCTATTTTGTGTGGATGTTGTGAGATGATAGACATCTGATTCATTATATTCGCGGAAATAAGTATAAATTCCATAAGTCAGGCCACGTTTTTCACGTATCTCATCCATTAATCTCGAGCCGAAGCCACCGCCGCCCAAAATAAAATTCATCACTTGAGCAGCGTGGTAGTTATCATCGCTGCGACCGATTCCATTTTGTGCAATTTCAATGTGGGTTTGAGGGATATCACGTTCAAATAAATAGGTTTTCTTCGAATTTTGAAGTGTTATTTTATTCGTGGCTTTGTTTTTCTCATCCGTGCTTTCCGGCAAGCTACCGAAGATTTCATCAAGAGCTATGGATAATTCTTCTGCGGTGATGTCTCCGGCAACTGAAATGACAAGATCACTTTTTGTGAGCTTTTTGTGAAAGGCTTTTAACTCTGCAGGCGTAATTCTATCGAGGCTTGAAAGTGTTCCGCCGCTATTTTGGGCATAAGGGTGGTCTTCGAAAATACGGTCATTTTGAATCCGTGCGCCTATCCATCTCGGGTCATTAATAGAAGATCTTAGTCTGCTTTTATTAGCATCGCGCATACGATCAACAGGCTCTTTGTCAAAGCGCGGTTGTGTTAAGGCGAGTTTAAGAAGTTCAAAACCCCGTGCTCTGTTTCGTGAAAGTGTTTTGAAGCTGCCTCCGAAATGATCGCGGCTGACATTAAAGCGTAAAGTTAGGGAGAGGTCCTGAAGTTCCTTTTGAAACTCGCGGCTTTTTATATCGCCGGCCCCCTCATCCAAGGTGTTGGAGACCATGCGCGCAAGGCCCTGTTTTTCAGGCAGGTCGGTGATGGCCCCTTGACCGCGGAAAATAAATTCCATCGCAAGTACGGGGATATTATGATCTTCGACCAGCCATGCCTTAATGCCTCCTTTGCTTACTACTTCCTGAATATCCAGAAAACTATCATCTTGCTGCGCGTAAACTTTATCAGGGGGCATTAGAATTAACAGGCAGAACGATACTATAATTAAAATAAGGTTTCTGGTCATTTAATGGCTCCCGAGCTGTTTTTGTTTTCGGGCATCAGATATCCGGTTACAGGCGGATTCTCATAGGATAGATCGGGGTTAAGGTAGGTTTTTGCTGCTGCCTGAATTTGTTCTTTGGTTACAGCGCCAATGTTTTCCGGCCAATATTCGATATCATCCAGTGTTGATCCGGTGATCAGGCTGTATCCTATAACCATGGCGGGACCTGCGACACTATCAAGGGCATAAATGGCTTCTGCCTGCAGGCGCGTTATAGCATCAGATAGTTCGTCATCTGTAACGCCGTTTTCTACAAGGTTACGCAGCGCATTATCAACTGCTTTTTCAATGTTATCAAAGGATTGTCCCGGGGCAGGTGTTACCCAAATATATAATGAGCCGTTATCCCAGCTATCCGAGGAATAAGACAGGCTTGCCGAAGTGGCTATTTTTTGCTTTACAACCAAATCCTGATACAGACGGGAAGATGATCCTGCGCCCATGATTTCTTCAAGGACCTGAAGTGCCAGAGATTCTTTGGAAGATTGTCTGTAGCTTGGAACGCGGAAAATTTTTCTGAATTCCGGTTGTTGTACGTTTTTATCAGATAGAGAAATCATGGATTTTCCTCTGAAAGGAGGGGAAGTCGTTCTTACACGCTTCGGCGTCTCGCGTTTTTCCATCAAACCATAGGTGCGCTTGGCTATTTCGAATACTTTTTCGGCATTTACATCCCCCGATACCACTAAAATAGCATTATTGGGCGCGTAGTATTTATTGTAGAAATCCATGATCTGATCCCGCGTCAGAGATTGTATTTCATGCTGCCAGCCGATAACGGGGATGCTGTAGGGATGATTGGCAAAGAGAACTTCGCGCAATTGCTCATCCAAAAGGGCTTGGGGTTTGTTTTCAGTTCTTTGCCTGCGTTCTTCCTGAATAACTTTGTTTTCGGAAAGCACATCTTCTTCCGGCACATTCAGCCCTTGCATGCGTCCAGCTTCCATTGTCATGACAGTTTCAAGATGCTGGCTGGCTATGGATTGGAAATAGGCGGTGTAATCCTGAGAGGTAAAAGCGTTATCATCTCCGCCCAGTGAGCGTATGATTTTTGAAAATTCACCGGGTTCTAGTGATCCAAGTTGTTCGTGCTTTTGACCTTTGAATAAAAGATGCTCCAGAAAATGAGCAATACCGGATTGACCCGGGGGTTCATCTGCTGCGCCGACACGGTACCAGATCATATGCGTGATAACAGGCACACGCGGGTTTTCAATAACAACAATTTGAAGACCATTTTCCAGCTGATGCGTTTTGGCATTAAAAACTTTTTCTCTGGATTCTTTTGCATAAGCATGAAATGTAAAGCTTTGTGCAGCAATAAAAAATATCAATATGAAAGTGAAATTGAAAAAAATCTTTCTCATGAGCCTATAGTCATTCCCATTTATTTTTGCACAGTGTTACTCTTCGATTTCCGGCACATTTTCGCCGGTTATTACTTCACCTTTTGCTGCTTTCTCATTGATGCGCTCATATTCCTTTTTCGCGTCAATCACAGTTGAGGGCAGTGTTTGCTTCTTGCTGCCTAAATTCATGATTTTTTGGACAACGGATTTATTGCTATCATTCAGGTTATCCGTTTCATGATCAATGCGTGCGCGCAGTGTTGCATCTGTTTCGTTAGCGCCTGTTTTTTGGATTATGGTTTGTTCGACGGAACTTTGGGAGTTCGTCTGATCGGCTTGTGCAGTGTCACCGAAAACAGCTTCTTTGGCTTTTGTCTCGACTGTTTTTTCCTGCGGTCTATGCATACCTTTTTGTGGCGGCGGGAGTGCTGTAGTTGCCGGCATTTCAAGAGGTGCATGTCTGTTGACCAAAAACTCGTCCGGTGCATCCCGCTCAAGGCCAAGCTGCTCTCTTATCCCACCGGAGCAGGCCGATAGGGTAAGCGCAAGGCATATAATGTAACGTATTTTTTTGCTGTTTTTCGTGGCCATTCTAATACCCCAGATTTCTTTTCGCTCTTTCCTTCCGTCTGTCACGATAACGGCGTTTGCGCTTAACATCAAAGACAAAAGATTGAAGGATTAATATACCCACACCAATAACAATGGCAGAATCGGCAATATTAAAGGCCGGCCAGTGATATTCGAAAGCATGAAGGTCAATAAAATCTATAACGCCGCCAAATCGTGCGCGATCAATTATATTCCCTATGGCTCCGCCAATAATCATGGCGCAGCATATGCCTTGTGTCTGATCGTGGGTCTGGAAAAGCCAGAACAATAAAAATCCAAGAATAAAAATGGCAACAGCTATCAGGATAAAGGGCATATAGGGTCCCAGATTACTGAACATGCCAAAGCTAACGCCGGTGTTCCAAACCATGACGATATTAAGATTAGAGGTCACTTTGAATCCTACACCCGATAATATGGCTGGTGGTGTTTCAATCAGCCAGCTAAAGAAATCTATAGATTCTCCAAGTCTTGCATGCGGTCTCAGATAAAGTTCTGTTACGGCCCATTTGCTGATTTGGTCAATGATTGTTATCGCAAAGCCTATGGCTAGCCAGAAGGAGCGTATTCTGGCATTTTTTCTATGGTAGACTGAGCGCTGTCTTTCGCGCTCTTCACGGGCCATTTTATCGACTTCTGATTCCACATAATCAGGATTTATAAATGTCTTCTGCTTTTTCAAAATTTTTGCCTTATGCCTTTGGATAAGAATATATAGTCATTACCATTTATTTCTGCACATCGTTATTCGTCGCTCACGTATGTTTTATACGCTTTGCTCCTCATGCCTTGTGCAAAAATAAAGCGAAACGACTATAAGGTAGTTATTTTTGGTGTGTAATCAAGCCCGTTTTTTGCAGCAAAATTTGCAGGCAAGATAATCAATAGATAATGGTCCACCGCCTTTGAGTAACGGTATAGCCAAAAGCAGCATCCACATATAGTGATCAGCATTGGCAACACCATATTCTGCCGGTACGGCAAACTGGATCATCATAGTCATGATAAGCAAGCCACCTGCGCCAATGCGGGTCAGAAAGCCAAAGGCCAGTAGAAAGGGCAGTACAACCTCGCCACTTGTGCCCATTACAGCAGAAATTTCCCCCGGAATGAAAGGGATAGGGTGGTATTCGGTAAAAGCCGTTACCTGATTTTGCCATTGGCCATTTAAGATATCCTGTAAACGAAGCCATCCGGTTTTAAAAAAGATATTGGCCATAAACAGGCGTATGCCAAGGCTCAGAACTGGCCACAGAAGTTTCTCTCCCAAGTCAGTCAGGATTTTGTAGAGAGTACAAATTTTACCAAATGTTGAGGCCATGCTTTTTCCTTTTTGTTTTCCTAATTATTCGAATGGGCTTTCGAAAAAGTTTCAAAAATTATGTTTTTTTTCAAAAATGCTGCAAAGTCAAAATCCGGGTAGGCGTTTAGTGTGTTTTCAACAGCTTCGCCTAGCGATTTATCTTTTTTTATCTCAGACAGCATCATAAATTCATCGTCTTCTAGTGGTAGAATATTAACCTCTAATTTTTGCCGCCAGACCATTATTCTTGTGTTGTGGTCTATGGTCATATCCGGTGCGTCCTCAGTTTTTTTCAGGCACATATCGCGTATGGCTTGCAAAGGGTAGGGCGAGGCGATAAGGGAAAGGCTGCCTCGTAATGTTAGTGTTGTATCTGCAAGAGAGTCTGGTTCTATGGCACTAAAATCATCTGTGCTCATAGGACTATCATCTGCCGCGTGATAGGCTTTGTGCAAGGCCCATTCTAATGTGGCGACATCAGATAAATAAGGCATGCTTTGTGTCGATGCGTGTTTTTTTAAAAAAATATCAAATTCTTCGCCATAATAATGTAGGCAGGCACTTTGTGGCGGGTTTTCCATGACAAATTCTCTTGCCAGAGTTTTAAGAAAATTCTCTCCAACCAGAGCTTCAAGCAAGGGATAGGTAGTTAGAATATTTTTTGACAAGCTGCCAAGAACATTATTGTGGTAGATTTTCAGGCGTTCATTTACGGGGATATGGTCATTAACGAAATTATCCTTAAATTGAGATGCGGCTTCATCTACTTGCGATAATGGGCGCAGCATTATTCCTTTGAAGTCCTTTTGAAATTCATTCAGCGGCATGGCGTTCTTCTTGTTCTAAATCCAGAATTTTTCTTGCCCGTGAGGCTTCGGATAGCAGCGTTTCCAAAGGCGGGAAATCCTGATCCCATTCAATCAGGGTCAAAGGCTTATCAAGCTGCTTTATCGTATAGGCATATAAATCCCAGACATCGTCTTTGACTTCTTTGTTATGGGTATCAATCAGCAGGCTATGATCGCCTATGGTTTTTTCTGTGTGACCCGCGAGGTGAATTTCGAAGATTGCATTTTTGTTGACGCCATCAATGTACTCATAAGGATCAAGCCCGTGATTATGGCTTTGAACGTATATATTATTAACATCGAGCAAAATCCCGCAGCCTGTAATTTTGGCCAGCAAGTTCATAAATTCAAACTCGCTCATCTCGTTATCTTTAAAGGCGATATAGGTCGATGGGTTTTCGACTATGATTTGGCGGCCAAAATATTCTTGTGTCTGTTCTATATTCCGGCGCAGACGCTCTAGTGTTTCCCTGTTATAGGGCAGGGGTAGCAAATCGTTCAAATGGGCATTGCCGCTTGCGCTCCATGACACATGATCGGAAACTATAAAGGGTTCGAATATATCAATGAGTTCTTTGAATTGACGTAAATGTTCTGTGTCAACGGGCTGATCCGCTCCAAGAGATAGTCCTACTGCATGGAGGCTCAAAGGATAGTGTTCTCTGATTTTGCCGAGATAGTGACGGTGAATGCCGCCGCCGAAATAATTTTCCGGATGGACTTCAAACCAGCCTATATCAGGTTTGGTCTCAAGAATTTCTTCATAATGGGGCGCGCGCAAACCAAGACCCACCGGATTATCAAAAACCGGTGGGTCCAAAGGAATAAGCTGACTTGTTTTATCAATTAAATCAGCCATTACTATGATTAGTGCTCTTCACCATGATCTTCGGCTGTCACTGGTGTAGTAGAACCGTGAGCAAGCTTTTCACAAAGACCTTTTGGAACAGAGACCCATTCAACGCCGCTGGCGTCTTCTGTGGCCATTCCTGCACAGCCATGTGAACCGTCAGCAGCTCCGCAGCCATTCATGCCGGCTTTTACAACGCCGTAGCATTTTTCATTACCTTCAGCAGGGCCTGCCTGTGCAGCTGAAGCGCCAAGAGCTGTAGCAGCAACGGCGCCAACAAGTAGAGTGTTTAATGTTTTTTTATTCATGCTTTTCCTCACAATAAATAAGTTTCAAGTTCTTTTCGTGGAACTATAATGTCCGTAAAAAAGGTTATACTCTTGATATTCTATAAGAGCTTGGGAATAGTTACATGGGTTTATAAAAAAATACATACCAAAAATATTCTTCAATGACAAAACAAGGCAAGTAAAGGACTTGCCTGAAAGTGTAAACCTAGATAAAAGCCATAATCATGGATTATTACGAGATGTTAAAGAAAACTCCGGATGAAGTAAAAAATTCCGTTATTGCCATAGGTAATTTTGACGGTGTGCATCTGGGACATCAGGCTTTATTGTCCTGTGCCAAAGAGATTTCTGTTAATTCTGGTTGTTCATTGGGGGCCTTGACATTCGAGCCGCATCCAAGACAACTCTTTCGTCCAGATGAGCCGCCGCAGCGAATCACTCCTAAAGACCTTAAGGTGTTCAGGCTTGAACGAAGCGGAGTAGACTATGTGTTTTCTTTGCCTTTTGACTGGGATTTTGCCAGCCAGTCTGCGGAAAATTTTGTGCAGAATATCTTGATTGACGGGCTTGCCGCATCCCATGTCGTTATCGGGAGTGATTTTCGTTTCGGACAGCTCCGGCAGGGTTGTGCGCAGACTATAGAGAAGGCAGGCATTCCGGTTACGGTTCTTGATAAAGTCAAAAGCGCCGATAAGGAGATTTCATCCAGCTTAATCCGGCAGGCTCTGCGGCAAGGTGATATTGACGTTGCTAATGAGATGCTTGGCTGGAGCTGGGAGATCAGGGGAGAGATTTTTAGAGGCGACCAGCGCGGACGGGAACTAGGCTATCCCACGGCCAATATGGAACTTAAGGATACTGTCCATCCGGCTTATGGGGTTTATGCGGTTCTGGCGCGTCTGGAAGGGGAGGAAGAGTGGCATATGGGGGCAACCAATATCGGGATCAGGCCTATGTTTGCTGTGCCTATGGCGCAGGTCGAAACCTATATCTTTGATTTTGATAAAGAAATATACGGGCAGACCTTATGCGTAAGGCCAGTTAAACGTTTGCGCGGAGAAGCCAAATTCGACTCACTAGAAGCTTTGATTGATCAAATGGCTAGAGATTGCGAGCAGGCACGGGAGATATTAAAGGGGCTGGTATGAGTGTTTTTCTCTCGCTTTTCCTTAATCTTCTGCCACTTTATGCTCTGATTCTTGCGGGGTTTATAGCAGGGCGTTTTTTGAAAGTAGACCGCCAGAGTCTGGGGACTCTGGCCATGTATATTTTCATGCCGGTGGTGATGTTTGGTTTTGTGGCTGATCTGGATTTTAGGGCCGAATATCTGGCACTACCGTTTTTGCTATATGGAATGAGCGGTATTGTGGCTTTGTCCTTTTTAAGGATGGGAAAGAAGATATATGGTGACAGCCAAGCCAATTTGATGGCTATCTGCGCCGCGTGGGGCAATACAGGCTATTTCGGCCTTCCTTTGGTTCTTCTGTTCTTCCCCAAAGACCTTGTGGCTATTTATATTTTTATGAATTTGGGAACTCTGATTTTCGAGGCAACTATAGGTTATTACATAGCGGCGCGCGGGAATTTCGATGTGCGCACAAGCTTGATGAAAATTGTAAAGTTTCCCTCTGTCTATGCCATTGCTTTGGGGCTGGTTTTGAATCAATCGGGCGTGGAATTGCCGGAGATTTTCTGGACATACTGGACGCATTTCAAGGGTGCTTATGTGGTTGTCGGCATGATGATTATCGGTGCGGCGCTTTCGCAGCTTGATCGCTTTGTCTTTGGTGTCAGATTCGTGAGCCTGACCTTTGCGGGAAAGTTTATAGCTTTGCCTTTATTGGCTTTTAGTTTTGTAACTCTGGATGAAAACTGGCTGCACTGGTTTGAAAAAGATATTCATCATCTGGTTATGATTGTTTCGATTGTCCCGCCCGGTGCAAATATAGCGGCTTTTGCCACGCAGATGAACCTCCAGCCCGAAAAGGCTGCCACCACTATCCTGATTGGGACAGTGTTTGCCCTGTTTTATATTCCGCTCATAATCTGGTTGATGGGTATATAGTCATTTGATTTTAGTTTTGGACATCGTTGCTTCGCTTCTTACGTATGTTTTATACGCTGCGGCGCTCGCGTCTTGTCCGGAAACTATCTCAAATGACTATATATTTAAGTGAAGCGTCATTCCCCGAATTTGCGTAAGGCAAATTCTAGGGGAATCTATGGATCGCCTTAGAATAGCGCTGCTATTCAGGCGATGACGGAAGTAGATTTAAGCGCTCTTGGCTTTGGGCGGATGTTCCTTGATCGCATCGGCGCAGCGATTGCAGATTTCATCTTCAGTCGTAACCTCGGGCAGGATTTTCCAGCAGCGCTGGCATTTGTGGCCAGAGGCTTTTTGAGCATTTACACCGATCATATCTTGGAAGCCAGTTGTCATGAAAACGCCGTCGGGCATTTTTTTCACAAATTCTACAGCGGCACCAGAAATGATGCTGATTTCTTCAAGGTCAATATCATGAATATGTTGTTTGTAATGTTCTATGAGAAAAATTTTCACATGAGCTTCAAGAGACGATCCTAATTCTTTGCTTGTTCTTAAAGGTTCGATTGCTGCAGTTACAACCGAACGTATTTGAATAATATTTTGCCATTTTTTAAATAGATCTGCGTTCTTCCACTCATCCGGCACATCGGGGAAATCTCTCAAATGTACACTTTCGGTTTCATCGAAAACACTTGATGGGCGATAACTCCATGCTTCTTCGGTGGTAAAGCACAGGATCGGGGCAAGCCATGTGACGAGGCAATCGAAAATCTCGGCCATAACCGTGCGGCAGGCACGGCGCTCGAAACTATCCAGCGCGTCGCAGTAAAGGCGGTCTTTACGGATGTCGAAATAAAAGGCTGAGAGTTCCTGATTACAGAAATCATGTAGAGTCTTTGCTAATTTCCCAAATTCATAATTCTGTATACATTCTCGAACAAATTTATCCATTTCAAAGAGACGATGTAACATATAACGCTCAAGCTCGGGCATCTTATCGTAATCGGAACGAGGTATGCGCTCGCTTTCACTAAAACCATGCAGGGCCCCAAGAAGGAAGCGCAGCGTATTACGGATGCGGCGGTAAAGATCGCCTGTGTTCTTAAGCGTGTCTTTACCGATGCGGATATCTTCGGCGTAATCGGAAAGCATCACCCACAGGCGGATAATATCCGCGCCATATTGCTCCATCATCTTGAGCGGGTCGACCACATTGCCCAAGGATTTGGACATTTTATAACCCTTTTCATCCAGCACGAAACCATGGGTCAGGACATTTTTATAAGGGGCGTGGCCTTTTGTGCCGCAGGATTCCAGCAGGGAAGAATGGAACCAGCCGCGGTGCTGGTCCGAGCCTTCAAGGTAAAGGTCGATTTGTTCTACACCTTCAAAGCAGGGCCATGTTTTCGTATCGCCTATGACAAAGGCATGGGTCGAACCTGATTCAAACCAGACATCGACGATGTCGAAAATCTGGTCGTAGTCCTCGGCGTTATATTTTTTTCCAAGGAAATCCTGCGCGTTTCTTGACCACCATGCATCCGAGCCTTCTTCTTCGAAGGTGGAAACGATGCGGTTTAAAACTTCTTCGTCTTTCAGGATTTCGCCTGTTTTCTTATCTAAGAATATGGCGATCGGCACACCCCAAGCGCGTTGACGCGAGATACACCAATCGGGACGATTTGCGACCATAGCGGTGATACGTGCTTCACCTTTGCTTGGAATCCAGTTGGTTTCATGAATTGCGTGTAATGCTTTTTCTCTAAGTTTTTCCCCGCGCCAAGTCTCTAAAGTGTCGTTCATATTATCTGACTTAATCAGAGGTTTCGAGGGGTGCATATTTTTATCCATCGCGATGAACCATTGCGGGGTAGTGCGGAAAATCAGCGGTGCTTTGGAGCGCCAGCTATGCGGGTATTCATGCTTAAGAGAGCCTTTAGCCAGAAGCTTTCCGGCATTGACCAATTCCCGCAGGACCGCAAAATTTCCTTCACCCAATTTTCCATCCTGCGTATAGACCTCAAGTCCTGCAAACAGGCCGACATGTTCGCGGAATTTCCCGTCATCCGTAACGTTGTCTGTTACTTCTATGTTATTGGCTGTACCGAGATAAAAGTCATCTTCACCATGACCGGGGGCGATATGGACAAAACCTGTTCCTGCGTCATCTGTGACAAAATCTCCAGCCAAGAGAGGAACGTCAAATTCGTCATAATGTTTATCAATTTTTGCCAGAGGATGTTTACAAGCAATACCTATTTCTCTATTTCCCTTAAACGTTTTTAGTAATTTGAAATTTTCAATTTTTGCTTGTTTCATTACGTCATCAACTAGAGATGTAGCTAAAACAATCTTTTCCCCATTCTTAACGTTTTCTTCCCCTTCTGAAGGTTGCACCTCATATATCCCGTATTCAATACCTTCACCATAAGCTACTGCGCGGTTTGAAGGCAGTGTCCATGGAGTTGTTGTCCAAATAACAATAGAAGATTCTTGTAACAGTTCGGCTACTTTTTGCTTCTCAATGTTTTCATCGCTATCGGTTTCTCCGCGCATGAAAGGGCTAGCGGCAACAATCGGAAATTTCACCCAAACCGTAACGGATTTATGTTCTTGATATTCGACTTCGGCTTCGGCCAGAGCTGTTTTTTCCACGACTGACCACATCACGGGCTTCGCACCCTTATAAAGCCCGCCATTGGTAGCGAATTTATGGATCTCTTTCGTGATCAGGCTTTCGGCGCGGTTGGTCATGGTCAGGTAAGGGTTTTTCCAATCACCGCTGACGCCAAGACGCTGGAACTGTGCGCTCTGGGTATCTACCCATTCTTTTGCGAATTTCCGGCATTCATCGCGGAAAGCGAGCTTATCAACGTCGTCTTTATCTTTGCCGGCGTTACGGTATTTTTCCTCTATCTTCCATTCGATGGGCAGACCGTGGCAATCCCATCCCGGAACGTAAGGCGTATCATAGCCCATCATTGACCATGATTTTATAACGACATCTTTGAGGATTTTATTGACCGCATGACCCATATGGATATTGCCATTTGCGTAAGGCGGGCCATCATGCAGTATGAATTTCTCGCGGTCTTTTGCTCGTTCGCGCATTTTCTCGTAAAGACTAATTTCTTGCCATTTCTGAATGATTTCAGGTTCTTTCTGCGGCAGGCCGCCGCGCATGGGAAAATCTGTTACGGGCAGAAAAACCGTGTCGCGGTATTTTTCGGCGTTTGCATTTTTTTCTTTATTATCACTCATAATAGTCATTTCCATTTATCTTGTGAACATCGTTGCTGCGCTCCTCACGTAGGTTACTACGCCACGTCGCTTGCGCCTTGTCACAAAATAAAGCGAAACGACTAATGCAGGTTCCTATTTCACGCTTTTAGGCAATCTAAATATTTCTGTGAAAACTGCAAGAGGGAAAGAGCCTGATTTATTCGGGTTTTTGCGCCCAGAATTGATACATCTCTGCAAAAATATCCGGATTTTTCTGCTCTAAAATATTCCAGTTATCGAGATCCAGAGCGTAAGTGTCATCCGGAAAGGACAGTTTGTAAAACTCCAGAATTTTAGGGTTAGTGAGTTCAAAGCCCATGAAGTCAAGGTTAAGATGGTCCAGACTTTGTGCTATTTGCGGGCAGGTATAGCGGTGTTCCTGCGCATGGAAGATCAGATCGCGGCATGTGGAGCATGCGTAAAAATCCATCCAGCGCATAAGCGGTTTTATGGGGTCTGTGTCTGGTAGTTTTCTTATCATTTCACGACATTGATGAATGCCGTTAAGGTCGGGTTCGAATCCCTGCTTTTTAATTAAATCGCGGGCTGCTACGACAGATTTTCTGGCCAATTCGCTATATAAGGCAATGCGCATAAACCCGCCAGGCTTAAGGATATCGTTCAAGGTTTGCCAGCCTTCCATGGGGTCGTTCATATGATGCAAAACACCAGTGCAGGCAATCAGATCAAATTGCTCGCCAAGGTCACGAAACTTCAAAATGTCGCCAAGACCGTATGTAATGTTTTCTATGCCGCGCTCCTTGGTTTTTCGCATAGCATAGGCAAGGGAGCTTGCGCTTAGATCCAGAGCCAGAATATCCGCATTTTCAAAGCTAAGAGAAGCTTCTATGGCCTGCCGGCCTGTGCCGCATCCTGCAATCAGGACTTTTGGCTTTTCGTGGTTAATAGCATTGAACTCATCATTGCCCATATGCGGGAAGATTTTCTGGATCAGATCTTTTAAGGGATAGGTGTTCAGGGCAGTAGGCTGGACCCATCTAGGATAGGGGTTTTCTTCATATTGGGCTTTGACGAGCTGTGAAATTTCGTCTTCGATCTTTGTATAGGCTTTGATGCCGGATTTTGATTGTTCTTCTTCCAAGGGCTCTTGAACTTGTATGCGGATGAGGTCACTCACGTTTTTGTTCTTGAGTAGGTAGTCTATATTTTTGAGTTTGTATAAAGGCCGATAACATCCATAAAGACACAGGGCGTAGATATCTGGTGCTTTATTGTTTTTCAGGGCGTTTTCCAAACGGGTTTGAAGCTCAATAATTTGCTTTGTTTCTTCTTCGCTTTCAAAAAACACATATTCGTTCAAGAAACACTGGCATGCAAAAGCAGCCAGGAAAATATGACTTTGGTCCCATAGTTTATCTTTAATAGTGTTTTCTATAGTCAGGAGCAAAAAATATTTTCTGAGTGCAGTAAAAAGTGTTTCGATGTCTACGCCTTGTATTGGAAGATTATACAGCATTTGCTCGAAAGCAGGATGATTGAATACTGCCCAGTTCAGGGATTTGTCTTCCAGAAGTTCCTTTAGAGCATCGCTACCTTTATCTGTTAGTCTGGAGATCAGGGTTTTTATTATGTCCTGATGCAAGAAGAGTTTTTGGACAATTTTTGTTAGCCTCATAGGGTCATTAGCTTTGCTTTTAAAACAGGCAATTACATTTTCTACTAATGCGCTGTTAATATCAAAATCTTGTGCTTCATCGAACAAGGTGTGCATATGTGCATAGGCTTTTTGGGAAGATTCCTGAGCAAGTGCAAAACGAAGTGCGCTTAAGGATTCACGGTAGCGACCGGCTTGTCTTCTTGTATTGGCAAGGTGAATCCAGTAATGCGCTTTTTGAGGCATAAGCGTCGTAGCGATTTGATAGTGATCAATTGCATATTCAAGCTGTTTCTTGCTTTCGTAAGTTACGGCCAGATCATGATGGCTGTGAACGGAATTAAAATTATGATGAATGGCTTTTTTGTAGGCTTCAATGGCTTCTTCTGCTCGGCCCAGCATTTTTAAGGCGCTGGCCAGATTGTGATAGCCTTCGGTTCGCGGTTCTATCTCGATTGCCTTTTGCGAGATTTTTGCTGCTTCTTCGTATTGACCGCAACGATAAAGGAAGGATGCATAATTCACCCAAAGATCAAATTGCGCAGGTGCGCTCGCCATAATCTGTTTGTACCGTCCAAGGGCGTCTTCTGTTTTTCCTTCAGTTAAAAGGGTTTCACACTCGGAGATAGGATTACGGGTTTTTGATGGCTTGCTCATAAGGTAAAATTAACAAAATAATTGCTAAAAGAAAGGAAAAAAAGCAGGTTGTTTTAAAGTCGGTATTCCGTCAAACTGATTTTCATGGATCACCAGGTACATGAGAATAAATCCGAGGCTGTACAGGCAGGTTATCTTGTCCTGATTGTTGCGGGTGTTCTTATTCTCGTCAAAGCTGTTGCTTATTATATTAGCGGGTCTTTAGGCGTTTTATCTTCCCTGACAGACTCGGCTCTGGATTTTCTGGTTTCTTTTATGGCGCTGGGCAGTCTTTATTATGCGCGGCGTCCGGCGGATGAAGATCATCGTTGGGGACACGGAAAGATGGAGGCTGTTTCGGCATTATTTCAAGGGGCTTTTCTTGCCGGCGGTGCGGTGTTTCTTGTCTTTGAGGCCGCGGACAGAATCATCAATCCGCATGCGGTTTTGCATCATATGGTCGGCATAATTGTTATGGTGATTTCGATAGTGCTTTCATTGGTGATTGTTTTTATTCAAAGAATGGCGGTCAAACGAACTCACTCATTGGTATTGGAAGCTGATCTTCTTCATTATAGTAGTGACACATTTATAAATTTCGGGGTTATTGTTCTATTGGCGCTGCAGGCTATTGGCGCACCTCACTGGGTTGATCCGGTTTTTGCGATGGGGGTTGCTGTTTTCTTGGGGCTTTGTGCCCGCAAGGTTTCTCTAAAAGCCTTGGATGTTTTGTTGGACCGGGAATTACCGGAGGAGGTGCGGGGCAAGATCATTGCAATTATCGAAGAAAACAAACAAGTTTTAGGGTGGCATGATTTGCGCACCTATTATAACGGGCACTCTAATGTGATTTCTTTTGATATTGAGGTTGATGCCAAAGTGTCGTTATGGGACGCCCATGAAATTGCCAAGCAGCTTGAAAGGGGTGTTTTGGAGCACTATCCCCGCTCGGAAATTCTTATTCATATTGATCCGGAAGGATATACGGAAGATGCGCGTCATCATGTGGAGGGTGTTCATACATAATATAGCCATTCCCATTTATTTTTGCACAGCGTTATTCGTCACTCACGTATGTTTATAATACGCTTCGCTCCTCATGCCTTGTGCACAAACAAAGCGAAACGACTATAAAAAAAGCCTCCGAGAAGGAGGCTTTTATGTTGAATTTTTGTAATGACGCTTTTGATTAAGCTGCCATAGCCTGTGAAGATTTTTGAATTATTTTGTTGATTTGCTCATTCATTGGCTCTGAAGTTTCCATTGCAACTTTAATACTGATTTCTGACAATTTTGTTGTGTTTGTCATAAACTCATCAAAGCTATCTTGCAGAATTTTATTTTGTATTTCAGCAAATTCATTGATCGTCTTAGAAGCAAGAGCCTCTTTTACGAATTTAGCCTGCTTTTTTGCAGAGTTTTGTGCAATGTTCATTATTTCACCGAAAATTGTTTCAAAACCTTTTGCGTAGATTTCGCTGGATTTTGTGCATGCATCAGAGCATTGCTGTGAAAACTCGGTTGTTTGTTTTGTGATCTCATCAAGATCAAAAGGGGTTTGTTTTGCTTTAGCCATTTCAGTTTCTCCTTACCTGAATAGAATTCCAAAGTATATTTCGCCGTTTTATTTTACTAAAGAAAATGTATCTGTGTCCGGGGAGCACAAAATTAGAAGTGCAACCATAACACAATATTTAGATCATTTCATCAGAAAATAATTCAAAATTACTGTGAGGGACGTTATCAGTTTTTTTTGCGCCGCACAATACTTAATTTATTATGGTCAAAAATAATTTCTTCAAGGTTTTTTAATGGTTTCGTAGACAATTTTTAATGTTTTAGGTATAGTGTGTTTTTCTGAGGGCGGCGCCGTAGAACCACTTCAGTTCTTAACTATCGGACATAATAGGGATTTTATGCAAGGATACGGTTTTTACCGAAAAAAAATATTAAGGATTTTTTCGCTTTTGGCGATGGCGGTGCTTGTGTTCATGGCATCTTTTTTGTGTCTGCCCAATGATTCCTTGGCAAAAGCGAATGATAAATACGCTGGTATTGTTATTGACGTCAGCACAGGAACGGTTTTGTATAAGGATCGAGCAAGCTTAAAGCGTTATCCGGCGTCTTTGACTAAAATGATGACTCTTTTGATGACGTTTGACGCTTTAAGGAACGGAGCGATTACCCTAGATACTGAAATTCCTATATCACAATATGCGGCCGGTATGGTTCCCAGCAAGCTTGGTTTGGAGGCCGGATCATCAATTCGGGTTGATGATGCAATAATGTCGCTTGTAACGAAGTCGGCTAATGATGTGGCTGTTGCTCTGGCAGAAAAGTTAGGGAAATCAGAAAAGCGTTTTGCGCGTATGATGACTAGCCGGGCGCGCGAACTAGGGATGCACCGCACAGTCTTTAAAAACTCATCAGGGCTTCATCATCCGGCGCAGGTTACTACGGCGCAAGACATGGCAAAACTCAGTCTTGCTCTGATCCAGCAATATCCAGAATATTACCACTATTTCTCAAGGCGTAGCTTTAGATATAAGGGAAGAACCTATAGGAACCATAACAAGCTTTTGGGTAGTTATGATGGAATGGATGGTTTGAAAACAGGGTATATTCAGGCGTCAGGTTTTAATCTGGCGACAAGCGCGGTACGGGACGGTCGCAGGTTGGTTGGTGTTGTTTTCGGCGGTAAAACCAGTAAATCCCGTAATGCGGAGATGGTGCGTTTGCTGAATAATGGATTTGTTAAGGCTGAGGCTATGAATTTGCTTTATGTTAAAAATGTGCCTGTGCCGAAAGAAAAGCCTATTTTAGTAGCCTCATTGGGTGAAGTTTATGCCAAGCCAAAGCATATTATAGTGAAGCCCGAATTATCAAATGCGGAGTCTGACCAAAAAGTAGATGAGGATTTCGACGAGCTTGATATTTCCGTGAAAGAAAAAGTTTCACGCTGGGCGATGATGGATCCGGAGGCTAATGAATCTCTGTTTCGTAGAATGATTGGTGAAGGAGATTATGATGACGCTGTGCGTAGCCGGATTGCGACAGGTTTGATTGCGATTTCTGCGGTTACAGGCGATCAGGTTCCTGATGCGGAAATGGGTATGCCGCCTGTTAAAACATCTTATGTTACAAAATCTAAGCCTGAATTTGTAGAAGTTAACAGGAATTGGGGCATTCAGGTCGGGGCTTATAAGACTCGCGATTCTGCCAATAAAGCGATTTCTATGGCTGTTCAGCAATTACCGGCTTCTTTGCGGCAAGTAACGGCGGCTATAGCACCGCGAAAGATTGATGACAGCTGGGTATTTAGAGGTCGCTTGAATGGGTATTCCAAGGAAGATGCTCATAGGGTTTGTGACCTACTCAAAGAATGTCTGATTGTTCCGCCGCAAGTCTATAAAAACTAGTCATGATGTTTTCCAGACAAAAAATCTCTGATAATGATAAAGGTAATGTGCTTTTTATTGTCTTGCTTGCGATTGTTCTAATTGGAGCATTGATGGTTGCCGTTCAAAATTCGGGTCACGATAGTAATATTGATAAGGAAAAGCTTGTTATTCGTATTTCAGAAGTGAGGCGTTATGTTTCTGAGCTTGAGCGCGGGGTAAGCTTTATTTTGCAAAACGGGTATAGCGAGGCTGATATTCGCTTTGCCTATCCGGATGCTCATTCTGATTATGGTGATTTGAGCGCGGATGCGGATAAAACGGACCAGATGTTTGATCGTCTGGGGGGTGGGGCGCAGTATCGCACGCCGCCGCCCGGGATTAATGACGGGAGTAGCTGGGAGTTTTATGGGCATACAGCGCTGCCGGAGGTTGGGACTGGTGGAGCCGAGTTAATTGCCGTTTTACCAAATGTAACGCAAACTTTTTGCGAAGCGTATAATGCGACACTTGGATATGATAGTGCAACGCAGCCTACGGATTCTATAACATGTATCAATGGCGGGGCGGCTGCCAGATTTGATGCCGGAACGCAGTTTTCCGTTAGTCCGAATACTGTAGATACAGGGACATTTACCTATAAACCTTCTTTATCAGGCTGCGTACAATGTACGGTAGATAGCTCGTACCATGTCTTTCATGTTATTATGGTGCGTTAAGTCAGTTATTTCTGGACACGGAAAATGCGGGTTTCGGTGTTGGATAATTCTCTGATTTCTTTGTTCAGCGGGAGTTGATATTCAAATCGTGTTATTAGATTTCCGGTTGCATTTTCAATAACTTGTAAGTTGATGTCGACATTTTTTTTGCCGCGCAAATAGGTGCCCCCAAGAGTAAATTTGCTTGCTTCACTTGTTAGTTCTACGGGCTTACCGATATTGATAGCGTCACCAAGTCTGACATTATAGCCCAGTTCACTCAGGCGAAGGCCGATACCTTCGGGGATGTTGTGCCCCAATGGAGATGTCATGGTTATGTTGTCGCTTTGCACCAGAGGGGAAAGTGCCAGAGAGTCCTGTTTTCTGACAATGCCGTTCATACGTGATTCAATGAAATCTGCCGCTGCATAATTCTTGGCCTTGAGGTTAACGTCTGTGCGTTTGAAAACATCATGCATGGTAGCGGCGGTAATGCCGGTTACCAGTTTAAATGTCTGGGTCTCGCCGCAGGCACTTATGGAGAGCGCGCAAAGCGCTATGCTGCCAAGTTTCAGGGCTGTTTTTTGCATGATGTATCGCATTTTCCTTCACAGCTATTGTTGCAATCCTTACTGCACAGACGGTTACAGATTTTTGGGACGTTTGTATTTCCGCTTTGCTTGTTGGCACATTTGGAACATGGTTTATCTTTCATGCAGGATATGCATTTTTGGGCGTGCGTTGCTTTTTGAAATTCTTTTTCTGATTGTTCACAAAGTGTGCAAGGCTTGTTTCCATCTTTCTTACCGCATTTTGCACAAGTCTTGTTTTTTGCGCAGGGCTTGCTTTTTTGATTTGAAGTGGAATAGGTAAGCTGCTCAACATCAGGTCCGGATGGTGCGAAATCATAAACCGGAACATCATAAAAACCGCCAATTACTGTTTGAGGTTTGTCTTTGACAAAATTCATGCCTAGCGCAAGGAACAGGGTTTCATATCCTTCCGGCAGGGTTTTGATGATATCTGTATCCGGTTTTTGTGCAATAAAGACTATGGGAAGCGCTTTTTCCTTATCCATGGAAAGAGAATAGCCTTGGCTGTTTAACTCACTACGAAGAGCATGGTCAAAGGCTGCAAGAAATGCAGAGTTTTTATTGGGCATGTCCAGATACAGGGTTTCAGCGCTATAGGATAATTCTTTGCCCAGGCCCTGAACCAGTGATTTTGCGGTGATCTGGATATCGTCCATGACAGCTATATTTTTTTCTTCCGTGTAGTCATATCCAACCGAACGGCTTTCAGAACCATCAGCAGACTTATAGGGTTTGTCGTAACTGCTATAGCCCCGGCCCATAGGTTTCGGGGTTATGGTATCGCAAGCGCTTAAGGTGAAGAGCGAGAGAAAAGCCAAAAGCAGAAATTTTGATGAACGCATTGTTGAAGCCCTGTTATATATAAATGACATAAATACTAGAAGGCCGATTCGACCAGCGTATGATTCTATCAAGTATCAAGGGCAGGGTACAGGTCTAAAATCAAGCAAACGACTATAAGGCTCAAGCAGCTTCGCTTTTCTTGATTTTCTGAATAGAAGATGTCGTGCTGTGGCCATCATAAACGGGCATGACATCGACAATGCCGCCATAGCGCATAACGGTTGGCGCTTCAGGGATCTGATCGACTGAGTAATCACCACCTTTGAAGTAAATGTCTGGCTGGAGCAGATCAAGAATTTCACATGCTGTATTGGATTGTTGTGTTGTCTCGGCGCCGAAAGATACAACCATATTCACAGAAGCTAGTGAGGCTAGAACAGTGGCGCGAGATGTTTCATCATGAACGGGGCGCTCCGGGCCTTTGAGGATTTGAACCGATTTGTCTGAGTTAAGAGCTACGATCAGGCGGTCACATTTCGCTCTGGCATCTTGCAAGTAGGTGACATGACCGTAATGCAGAATATCAAAGCAGCCATTGGTGAATCCAACTTTAAGACCTTTGGCTTTCCAGCGCTTTACGATTTCTACGGCTTCGTCCCATGAGGAAATAAAGGCCTTGCCCGTTGTTTTGTTTTCTTTGCCAATGTGTCGGTGTTCCAGAGATTCTTTTAATTCATTAAGACGAATCGGGGCTGTGCCGACTTTGGTAACGACAATGCTGCCTGCGAGATTGGCAAGATCGGCGGCTTGCTCAAGAGTGCCGCCTGCTGCCAGTGTTGCCGCGATCGTTGCAATAACTGTATCGCCTGCGCCGGAGACATCGAAGACCTCTATTTTTTCTTCACTACGCAAATGAACGGGTTCTTGATTTTTCTGGATAATGCTGATTCCGTCAGCGGAGCGTGTTGCGATAACGGCTTTTATCCCGCTATTGCGGATAAGGGTATTTCCGGCATGCTCGATTTCTTCGTCAGTTTGGACAGGCAGGCCTTGTGTGGCCTCCGATAATTCCTTTTTATTGGGGGTAACGATATCTGCGCCTTTATATATCTTGTAGTTGAAGCCTTTGGGATCAACCAGAATGACTGCATTATTTTTATGAGCCAGTTTAATTAAATTTTGAATGAGTTTCGGGGTAAGTAAACCTTTCCCGTAATCAGACAGGACAACAACATCCATTTCCGGAATAATTTGCTCTGCCTTTTTAAGGAGTAAAGCTTCGGTTTCCTTAGAAATGCTTTCTGTTTTCTCAATATCAGTTCGTAATAATTGCTGATGATTGGCTAAAAATCTTGTTTTTACACTGGTCGGGCGATCTTCGACTTCGATAAACTCGGTTTTTTGGACTCCTGCTTTTTTGCACAAATCTCTAAGGCTTTGGCCTTCCTGATCCTGACCTATAATAGAAAGGATAGAGGCCTTGGTTTCTAGTCCAAGCAGATTTGACAAAGTATTACCGGCCCCGCCCATCATTATGGTCTCACGCTTGACCGAAAGCACCGGAATTGGCCCTTCAGGTGAAATTCTATCGACATTTCCATATACAAAGCGATCCAGCATAATATCGCCTATGACAAGGATTTTTGCGGTGCACATAGTATCGATTATGGTTTCAAGGGCGTTGTTTTGCTTCATTTTGCGTAAAAATCCATTTTTTCTTAAAAATCTTAACTTTTATGGGCTTTTCTTAGGAATTCGTCAATCTTTCTTGTGTTTAATAGGGGGGAAACTATTGGGTTAATGCGTATCTCAGGTAAAGGGAAGATCGTGCGTTGTATAAACAGGACATGCAAAAATAATGATAAATATCGCAATTATAAGGGTATTTTGACGCATATCAAAGATAATCTTTCAAGAAACAAGCTTGGGGAATTGCTCGTATCAGGCGGTCATATTTCACAAACAGATCTCAAAAAAGCTGTAAAACACCATAAATTAGAAAATATTCCTATTGGTCAAGCCTTTATAGAGCTTGGGTTTGTTTCAAAAAAGCTTCTTACTTTTGTTTTGCTCAAGCAAAGGTGCATACGTATTGCGGCGGCTGTTTTCTTTATGTTTGCAGCTATGGGGCATGTCAATAAATCCAAAGCTGATTCTTTGAAGGCTTTATCCAAGAAAATTACAGTTTCATTGGAGCTCAATAATGTCGTGAAACAAAAAGAGTTGGAGGTTTTTCCGGCCTTGTTTGGCTCTAGCGAGAAGCTATCCGATGATCTTAAGGCGTTTACAAAATGGGAGAGTATGTTCGAGCGTTTCGAGCAAAGTCTTATACAGGATAAACAGGGCCATTTTGTAAAGCGTTTGCATAGTGAATTAGAGGGGTTTCAATCCAGTTCTATCCTGAAAAAGGCACAAAAAGTGAACACCATAATGAATGAGAAGAAATATATTCTCGATAAGAATAATTGGGGAAAATCTGATTATTGGGCGACGCCGATTGAATTTATGGAACGCGGCGGGGATTGCGAGGATTTTGCGATTGCCAAATATATGTCCCTGAAAGCTTTGGGCGTGCCTGAAAGCCGCCTGCGTCTTGCTATCGTTCAAGATGAGCGCAAGGATATTCCGCATGCCGTGTTGATTGTGTACGCAGAAAATGGTCCTGTTGTTTTGGATAACCAGAATGAAGATGTTCTGGCTGCCGATAGTATTTTCCACTACCGTCCGATCTTCTCTATTAACCGCGATGCATGGTGGTTACACACACGCGAAGAAACTGTTATTGCATCTAGATAATTCTCCTATTTTTTAAAGCTTGATTATTTGGGGGGTTCTTTTATAAACCCTTTATGACTATTGACTTCAGGCAAGCAGAAAAAGAGTTGATTTCAGCAGGGGTACGTTTGGACCATCTTGGTCTTGCGCCGGCGACAAGCGGGAATTATTCCATTCGCCTGAATGACAAGGAAATTGCTGTAACGGTTTCGGGTAATCATAAAGGAAAGCTTAAGTCCGGTGATTTTCTGCGCGTTGATATGGATGGAAAGGCTTTAGAGGATAAAAAACCTTCCGCTGAAACGCTTTTGCATTGCCAGATTTATAAATGCTATGAAAAGGCTCATGCTATTTTGCATACGCATTCTGTGGCCGGAACAGTTCTCACACGGTTTTTTGCAGATAAAGATTTTATCACGCTTAAGGGCTATGAGATGCTCAAAATTTATCCGGGCAATACCATGAACACTCATGACATCTCTGTTCATATTCCTGTTTTCGACAATACACAGGATATGGTAGAACTAGCATCACGCGTAGATATTGTGCTAGAAGAAAGACCTGATTTGTCGGTTTATCTCATACGCGGGCATGGGCTATATGCTTGGGGTGAAACGATAGAGCAGGCCGAGTATATTACGGAAGCTACGGAAATGATGTTACGTTGTGAGCTTGAAACTTTGAAATTAAAAGGGGCAATGAGATGAGCCATTTGACTATTTATCCTGATAATCAGCCGGAAAATATTACTTTGGAAACGGAGGATGGGGATGTGATTTCAGCAGAGCTGGATAAGATTGGTGTGCGTTTCGAGCGGTGGGGGTGTCAGGGGATTTTACCTGAAATGGCTGGTGATGAAGACGTGATGGAGGCTTATTCTGCCGATATCAAACGCTTGATGGAAGAAAATGGCTATCAGTCGGTGGATGTCATTCGTTTGTCTGCCGATCATCCGGATAAGGAAGCTTTGCGCCTGAAATTCCTGAGCGAGCATACGCATAGTGAAGATGAGGTCCGCTTTTTTGTAGAAGGAGCGGGGGTGTTTTATCTGCGTGTTAGCGGCAAGGTTTTTATGACGCTGTGTGAACGGGGTGATTTGATCAGTGTGCCGGCAGGAACAAAACACTGGTTTGATATGGGACCGGAGCCGCATTTGACTTGTATTCGCTTGTTTACCAGCAAGGAAGGCTGGGTGGCTGATTATACGGGCGATAAAATTGCCGATGAGTTTCCGAAATTTGAAAAAGAACAGAAAGCCGCTTAATTATGAGCCATGAAATCAAAGCTGTGATAACCGATATAGAAGGCACAACGACAGAGCTGTCCTTTGTGAAGGATGTTCTGTTTCCTTATGCGGTAAAAAACTTGCC
>Ga0224501_10000674_pt1 | contig 26492 bp, 10 predicted proteins | sample SF_Oct11_sed_USG_4_FD_169105 | JGI IMG/M metagenome (GOLD analysis project Ga0224501, IMG submission 169105) | Sediment microbial communities from San Francisco Bay, California, United States - SF_Oct11_sed_USGS_8_1 | ecosystem: Environmental > Aquatic > Marine > Sediment | place: USA... | reverse complement strand
CAATCTCTGTCCTGGGTCTGTTAATTACACAGGAAATCAGAATGGCAGAGAGGTGAAGAGTATTTGATAGTAGGCAGCATTAACCATAATGTTATACACAGTCATACATATGCTAGCATCTGCTTCAACTATATGCAAACAGAATTGGGTCTGCCGAGGTGGAGACAATGAGAGTCTGATTTCAGTACAGATCTGTGTTATCTAAACAGGCAATGATATTTAAAATGGTATAGGTATCACCTTATAAAGGTCCAGGCCAGTGTTCAAATATACAGCACAATCGAATAGCAAATACCAAACTGCCTATTCACTAGAGGTCAAACAATCATTTATCTACAAGCACTGATTTGCATTTTGTTTCATGAAGACATATTTGCAACAATGAGAGCGAAATGCTATCACAATAACATAAGTCTGCTGCTGTTGGTAAATGATTGGGTGGTAATGACTGCTTGAGTTGTAAGTGTCAGTACAACCTTTCTGACACTGCCAAACAATGAGCTGTTTACCAGTAATATTTATCTCGGCAGTTGAGCAGCAGGTGCAAGTGTCACCCGGTCCTTCCTGCGTCCAAAATTAAAAAAAGCTCTCAACCCAAACAAGTTTCCTGTGTAACCTTCAATAATAGTCAAAGTTTCTGCGACGATATGAACCCTTCCCTCGAATACAGGTTTGTTGAGATAAACTAATGTATAAGCTATTGCTGAATCTGAAAACAAACCCGCATGTGAATTGTTCCCTCGGTTGAATTTGGAATTAGGTGTGACATAACTTAGGTGGTAGGCAGACTTTCTGTGAGAGAATATTGATCAGTTAGAAAACATCTGATCAACTGACTTTTTCACATCCAAATTTGGATAGTGGATTCTCGGCAGGAGTTTATTGTCTATGACAGGAGTTGCCTTCCAGTGGTCGTTTAGTGATTGGGAGAGTAACTCCGAACTGATCAATCTCTCTACATAGCCAGGTTCTCTGGTTCGTCGACTTGTGGCAGGGTAATTTCCTCCGTCCCTTGATTCACCCTTCCCACATGTCAAACAGCCAGATCACCTGGTTATACTTGATGATTACCAAGCTTCTAATAGAGGGGCCATGGCATTATCAGAGACATAAAAACAGAGATCAGATAACGGAAGTAGTTGCCCCACCCCCAGGTGATTACGAAAGCAAGACTGCCATTGTATCATATACAAAATAGCCTGTTTTCGACCAAGTTTTTTAACGTTAACACAAATACTAGGTCAACCATGTCAAACATAGTATCATCTAAAAGCTCAAAGTCTCCTCTATAAAAACCGACCCAGGAAATTTAAATATTAGTGATTGTTTGCAGAGGGTCTTATTGAGTAGGGGACTATGTGGAGACTGAGATCATGTATAATCAATCATATAGAGAAGATAACTCACATTGTGGTCTCTGTACCTATACAGTAACAGTTACTTGCCATTTTACCAATAATAATGTAGAATGTATAGAGTATAGATTATAGATCTGTGTAGATGTCTAGATAAGATTACTAGCATATAACTATGGTGTTACAACTTATAAGCCATAATTCTTTGGATATGCAACCTTTTCATTTGGGAACCTCCGCGGTTCGCACGCAGACATATTAAACATAATCTATCATCAACATTGATTTTCGGACAGCCTTTCCGTAACAAATTTCTGCCTTAGGATCAGCAGGTCAGAGAGGGCAACTCTAAATTTCTGGTTACACCACAGAACAGTTGGCTAGTGGAAGTCGGGCCACCTATAACTGATAATGACTACAATAAAGTACAAATGAAAAATACTTGCTTGAGAATATATGGAGTTGGTACAGGAAATCAGTTCCCCGTAAAATAAAACTTTATCAACTTTGAACCAGATCTCATGCAACAACTACTTAAGCAAGATCTGTGAGTGTGCATTACCACAAACAGATGATTGATTGAAAAGGGTACATGCAAGACCTCTGCCATACCAAAGACGGTCTGCCATGAAACACCCTGCTGTATAAAACTGATCAGGAAAAGAACAGTCTTTGTTCATTGAATCAACTCCGTAGCTTCTTTATAGTAACACCGCAATATATTGGGATCATCCCAGTAATGTCCAGAAAGTCTTACGCGAATCTTACATGAACTGATGAACAGTATCAGCGATAGGAATAGACAAGCTCTCTGAAGTTGTCTTCTTTGGGGCTCTATCCAGTTATCTCAGTTGTCTCTCCCTTGTGGGTAGGGCTCTACCCGGTTATCACAATTCCCATCTTGTAGGGCATGCAGCTTTCAGCTAGTGAATGGCTTATCTACTGGTTGTCCGCGGTGTCTAGAAGTGTGTTCAATTAGTTCTAACGTGTCTGGCTAATGGCCACGCGCACTGAGAAAAGCTGAGTTCTAGTCAACATTATCGACGCCCGAATGCCAGAAAGCTCTGGCCCCTGTGGTATCTCAAAGGCCGGGGCTCTATCAAAAGCTGTCGTTTCTGCCATCCAAGCTTGTGTGGCGCACCGGCAGGTCGTGCATTTATTGCCGTCTTTACCATTATTTTAGGATTACAATAACTCAGAACCAATCACTGCGTTGCAATTTACATTCGGCCTATGAGACAGTTCAAGTTCTCTTGTGTAGTCAAAGTGACATTGATGACTGACTCATCAATAATGAGAATGAGATGATTGAAACTGTAAGTGTAAGTGAAATTAAAATTGGCTTTGAAACTCACTTACTCAGTCATTGCATTGATTTACACTTGTAGATTACTCAAGACAGTCAAGTCAACTGAGTAAAAGCGAAAGGTAAACTGAACGCTAGTTAGTGAGTCTATATTGCGTACCATTCTGTGCCTTATTACTTGTGTGTAGACTGTAGTTCATTTCTAAAATCGAAATCAATAGCTAAGACCTAAGCCTAAGTACTAACCAGGCCGTCAGACGTCACTGCTGCCACTCACTCTGACTCTGTCAGTCACCTCCAGTCACTCACACAGTCACGCTCACACTCACAGTCCCTCAATCAATGTCACAGTGTTGGGTATACTATTAATTTTATTTATTATTTATATTTGCCCCTCCTACTTCAACTGTCATTGACAATCGCACATTGGGAGACGGCGAGTGAGCCACTACAAGTACAAGAGGATATGTGACACCATGCCACAGTTCCACAGCGAGTGGCGCACGCTGAAAATGAAGTTATAAAACTCATGGACTCACTAACTTGGTGGGCTTAGGTTAGGTTATGTTAACTTTATTTTACATTGGAAACATCATTAAAGGGGTTATGACACGGTCGATGGTCGACACATTTTCGGAGTTGTGTTCCCCATTCATAAAGGGAGGCAACTTTGCATTCATTACAGCAATAGCGAGTTGTCTTTTTCCACAAAACGAATATCGGTCACTCGAATAACTACGGCCCAAATGGCCCAAATAGAAACAAAATGGGATCTAATTACTAAAACTTAGCAACCTAGTGATCTTCACCCCCCTTTTAACATCGAGTAGAACATAAATTTGAACGTAAGATTGGAGAAAACTTAAGTTATAAGAAGTACTTTGCCGGTTTGCCCTAGCCCTAAATAGAGGCCGCTGCGTTTGGGCCTCTATAATTTCACAATAATGGCACTAACGCTCGTTGACAGAGGTGAAAAACTGCGCTCTGAAACCCTATTTCTATATTTTTGTTGCACGCTTTCAGACTTGTGTAACTACCAGTCCAGTATACACATGCAAACGCATTTGTCAAACATCTGCGCGTAAGCCGAGAAATTAACGCAAACACCAACAGCTCTGTGTTTATTTCCTATCTCGAGGCTAATTGTGGTGGTCGACGGTCTGAAAAGTACGTCGTCAAGGGCTCTAAGTATGCGCATTGGATAGGGCTATATCTAAGCTTCCATTCGAACTGGGTATTGGGCCCATTTGTTCATGGTAGGCTTCAGGATCTACAAACAAGTGAAGTGTTTTTTGCCCATGTCATAACCCCTTTAAAACAAAAGCCTTGTTTTCAAATACAGTGTACCCGGTACAAATTCATAAATCAAAATACAAAGTCCGAGATGGTCCGGTCAAACATCGGCCATCCTGCATGCTTTGGACATACTAGGAAATACAAGACATACATGGAGCGAGCGGGATGTGATTGTGAACATTATGATGTGAAATGTTGGGTGTGACCGTGACGTTTCAAACTTGGTATATGATACAAGTTAAAAGCGGATAAACCGAAGTGTAAACTCCAAGATGATCTCAGTGAGAGCCAACCAATCATAATGATCATCAGTTGGATAGGGCTATATCTAAACTTCCATTTGAACTGGGTATTGGGCCCATTTGTTCATGGTAGGCTTCAGAATCTACAAACAAGTGAAGTCACTTTTGCGCATGTCATAACCCCTTGAAGTGTAGATAATGCTTAGTAGCCCCTGGTGTTTCTCAACTCTGCCATTGCGATTGGACTATAGAATCACACGACACAGCTGACCATGGCCACTACTCAGTTTAATGTGATCATCACCACCCAAAGGCCAGTATACCCATTCTCAGTCCCTTCTTCGGCTCAATGTTGTCAGTTGAGCTGGTGAATTGCAGTTCAGATCTTTCTTGGGAGAAGATGTCCCCTCACTTTCTAATCAATGGTGAATTACCGTTATTCTAGCTAAACTGCGCCGATGCGGAGCCGTCGTAAAACGGGGGGGGGGAGGCTTATGACATTGGAGTTGCCTTCTCTCCATCTGTTATCCAATGTCAATCGATATCCATAGAATTGTAAATTCTAAACACGAAGGTACAGGCTAACTAGTGACATAACGGGTCGCTGGGCTAACTCAGCAGGGTTTTCACTAATAACCCAATTGCACTATCGCATTTTGTCCTTCTGCGGATTACACAGGTTGAGGCAGATTTATACGAGGGTAGTTCGGTGACATATGTCAGTTGTACACCACATGTGCATTGAGCAGTCAGTGTGATCAAATTTCTAGTGCTACTAGGTCGACAACTTGACACACCATCACCTCCAGGTATTAGTCATGATATAATTCTGCAATAAACGGGTGATTGTATTTTCATAGCTGTAATTGCCAAAAGCAGCTGGGTGAAGCTCAAAGCTAAATACCGGAACTATGTTTTCATCCGGAACTGCATAATGCACGCTTTTTGAGATCGCTCTTCTGTTTATTTCTACGTTCATTATTATCATATGGAGCATGAACACGGTTGAACAAAGGTGCAAAAAGTTCACTGGCTATTCAATTCCATCATGCAGGTATCCTGAATCAGCTGTCAACTCAGGCGTTAGTGTTTTGTACACAAACTGAAATGTTGGAATGAAAAGCCATTGGAATCTGTATGCGCTTCATTAAGAATGGTATTATATAATGGTAGTAATGAGAAGTTCATATTCATTCAGTAAAACAGCTGCGGCGCGACCACAGGGCGTTATTACCAACCAACAACATTGTAAGTATGAAATATACAGACGTATTCGTCACTAAACACGTGCTTCGCAGTTTTGCCATTAAGCCAGATAGCAGCTATGTTTATACATATGTAAGTACGTGTAACAACAAATGCGCAAGCTGTAGGTATATACTTGTATAGTCTGTCTAGTCTTAATTGGATCACTCGAGGCTATTAAGGTAAGTTACCACAGTGCGAATTTCTCTATTATTTGCTATGACCCTATGACCACAAGGTCGTAGTATCAGATATTGGAAGGAATGAGCGAAACTGAAAGCATCGGTTTATGAGAATGTTTTGCCAACAGCTGGTGCCAGCATATCAAAGGCATTCCTCAGGACATGACTGATTCTATTTTACTGGTCTTTTGAGATGAATTGAGCTATCAAATCGCATCAGGCCATATTAAATCTAGGATATGGGTGGATGTATCGGCAGCCGCAATCAAGGTAGTAAAGATTTGTTAGATGTCTAATCTAGAGATTGTGTCTGTAGGTCTTCCATCTTCCATTGCATGCTTCAATGTATTTAGAGTTCCTCACCCGTGGTTTGAGAGATGGAGTGAGAACGCTGTGCCTAACAATTTACTTTTTTATTGTTCCTACAGGGGTACTTAAGCTACCCTATTTAATGGACCTCCTAAGCCTGAGGCTTGTTGGAGCGATGGCGGCTAGAAATTATGTGTGGGGGCTCATTCTCACAGTTAGCATTCGGATAAACTCGGACTTTAATTCTGAATCTTTCAGTCTTGAGCCAAAAGCTCTAGCCATTGAGCTATCCTGCTATCAATTATAAACATCCGGTAAACATAAAAACTACCCATCTGAATGTATGGTATGAGCTGTAGGTACTACACTGACTCTATCTGCTTTCTCTGCCTTCACCTGCCGATCTTCGCGTACCGTCTGTACGCATCACAAAACCTGAAATTAAGTACTCAATGTTTGAATGTAATCCGGGGCGATTACACCGAGGCTTGAATCCTTACACCGTAGAGCTCATCATAAGACCTACTCGATTGAATAGGAGATAGTAGTCTTTGTTTAGTAAGCGCTGGCTCAGTTTTACCTCTGCATTCATTGTGTTTGTTCTCACAGATGTCATCTAGAGATGGCTTTTCGCTTCGTCAAGTTACATTGACAAGGAATGGAGCTAAGGGATATGGATTTGGTATACGAAAGTACGTACTTCGAGCTCCACCCAATGCAGGTAATCAGAGAGAACTTACAGAGTGGTAACTTCAAAAGTGCATTCAAGGGCTCATGCTGGGCCGAGTGGTGAATGCCCGAGTAGGCTAGGCTTCTGTTTGTAATGTCTCATAGAGAACTTACATCAGGTTGTGAAGGTTACTTGTTACGGAAGCAAATATTTTTAATGGTATTCACAATGTTATAAGCTGTCCCTTTTTCTACAGAAATGTGTCTGCCCATGATTACATGTGTCTAGGTTTATCCTTGTCGGTAGGTAATATATATGGATGTATACGTTGAGTACCAATATTGATGACAAGTAGACTTGATAATGATCCTAGATTACTCGCAACAGCTCTCAAGCTATGAGACATGGAATTGTCCGTTTATAGGCTCACTTTTTCAGCGGTAATACCTGACAGTGTCTCTAATGTTTGCCTTCTCGTGTCACATAGGAATGGACGAGACAGACGCGGCAGTGTGCTGTATTATGTTTGCCAGGGTAATTGGATAGGATAAACAAGATGCCCTCTGCTTCGTATTTATAAATCCACACATGCTCTCTCGTAAATTTTGCATTCCATTGACACAGTGTAGATGTATAATCAACTTGCCTCCTAATGGTATAGTGTTGTATAGTAATGATTGACAACCTGTCATTGGTTCAGCTGTACTACTTTATTTTTTACGAAGAATCCAATCCGGTTATAATGGTAGGGCTAATTAGAAGTCGTCATGGCAACATAACTTGAAACATTATTTAGTGATTGACAATGACATTCGCTTCTAGTCTCATTTGGATGCCACAAAGGAGGTGAGATGGGGTTTTGTTTGGCGCGGATACCTGACTGGTAATAGTGATTGTATTTTGGGTTTGACTCGCCTGCATTGTATAACTTACTGAGGTTGTCAACATTTTTGGACTTGGTGTAAACAAACACTGGATATTTTGTTCTTCCCGCCTTTTCACCATTGTGTAGCATTATATTTGGGTTGATTTGCGTTTGTACTGCATATTTCATATTTTCAGTGACATGAATAGGCTTATTTTCCTGAGATAACAATCCAATTATACCATCTGTTTCATATTCCATTGTTGAGCAGTCAGAACCAGGCTGTAGTATCAGTAGGTCGGAAAGATGAGTTATTTTGAAACGCAGAAGCTTACATCAGTTTTTTCAAAAAAAGATTAGGATTACTCAGCTACTCTTGTACTGAGGTAGGACATGTGGTTGGATTGTTAAGTATGCTTATATATTGAGTTAACAGAGTGATCTAAATCAAATAGGTTTCACAGTTTACTGTAGAAAGCTGGATAATATACCTTTTGCTTTTTTCATGTAGGCAGTCATTTGGAACACTTGACAACATACTTCATTGGCGACATCATTGCAGCTAGCAGTGCTGAAGCTGCTAATATGCAGACAGGAGACAGGATAGTCTCAATAAATGGATTAGCTGTGACAGGCCAGCCTAATACCCGCGTGGTGGATGTGGTCAAAGCTAGGTAAGAGTTGCCTTTCCATGCTGAATGACTGCTTATTCCTGCTATACCGTTGGGCTGGGTATCATTTTGTTAGATATTTGAGAAGGTACTCTGCATTGTGTACCCAAAACAACTTGAGTAAAGTTTAGAAATCAGGTTAAGGCGTGAGCTACTTTGTATAGAATTAATTTTCAATGTAGCAATGGAAATTCAATACCACACAGATGATCATTTGCATTGAAAGTGGTATGATTGTGTGAAGTGCTTGGGCGCGCAACGGTTCCATGCACATCATACAAGTTAAGCAATTATTTTCCCTGAACGCATCTCATATCTCAACTGTCATATTTCATCTATGTCACGGAGATGTCTTAATATCGCAGAGACTGTAATGTGTGCATGTAGTATGACCGATGAGGAGGCTAGCAGAGTTCAGTTGACATAAACCAGGGGGCAAACACCTGATGGCAGTCAGCTCTAATGCCTATATGATTGATCTGTTATAGTCATATGTAGCTGTGATGTTTCTAAACATGTGCCTCCATGTGTGTGGCATGTAGGGTCAGTGACCTCTGCTTGTTTTCCTTTAGATCCAGCAAATCTTTTATTAGTAAGAGAAAGTGAAAATTGAGTCACGAATTCAGGGGACATCCTTGTGAGGTTATGATTTATATCGCAGTTGTCATCTTCGATAAAAGAATATCATATGTCTAGTCACAATCAACAATGACCGACTTATTTACTATCTTCAAAACAGTTAAGTTCTGCCCATATCGGCCTGCTAGCATGGAGCTCCAGATTATATGTATTTACCAGATAGACATTTCCTCTTGACCGGCTACTCCCTATTCTCCAACATACTGTGATATCAATTCTGCATCATGCTGTGATAAGGAGTTATCTTCTATTGTAGCTCCACTCTGAACCTGCTTTTGGTTCCCCAAACAGACCAAACACCCAGTATGGTGAGTCCACGTTTTCACTCTTGAATAGCATGCTGTGGTGCTAGATATGCTATGGGATAGCGGGATAGCTCAGTGGTAGAGCAACCGCGAAAACCTGGGTTCGAATCCCGGCAATGATGGGCTGTTGTTGTTGTGTGTCTGAGCTCCACATTGTAATCTTAGCTGAAAACAAAAATCAAGCCTCACTATGAGGTGAGTGTTGATGTTGACCCGGTTGTGGTGCTATATGCTAAGATGTATAACTGGTGAACATACAAGTATCGGACCCGGCAGCTTAATAACAGTGAAGACGCCATACAAGACAAAAGTGCTATGACCAGCATAAACTGTGAAGTAAAAGGAACAAAACTTGATGTTCAGCCCAGTGACCATGCCAAATTGGACTGTTTCCCAATCAGACCTTTGTCAATAGAGTTATCATCATACAAGGCATGCAGCATACCCTTACAGAACCATCCTATGAGTCGGTGCTTTAGTGATGTAAGCAGCTGTATTATTCCTAGCACTACATAATAATACGAGTGACATATCTACATGCATAACTGGCCGGGTTAATGCTAGGCGTATACACCAGGCAGTATACCCCAGGAAGCAGCTGACTGGCAGGTGTGGCGAGGATTCAGTACATCCAGGGCTCTGAGCCTGGAAGTATTCCTCGTTTCCAAACACCTGCTGGTACACACACATGTACAATGAATTATTATAAACAGAACTAAAGAATTACTGGTTGAATTCTGCGTGCCCATACATATGTTGTGATTATGCGTTTCCTTACATCATTCACCAACTTATTTGCATACAATTTACATTCCGCTAGTAAAAAACCGACAACTAAAGAGAGTCGCTGTCCATGGGAATGCTCGGACAGCTGATTACAGAGAGTGAGTGGCAAAGCAATCTATTGGTTGGATAGAATAGGTGTTTTAGGAACTAATAAGATTACTGACTCCAACATTGAGATGTGCTGTTCTTCTTGTAGTTTCAAAAGCATCAGAGTCGAGTGAAGTCGTCTTCTACCTATCATTTGCCATCTCAGTCATTGGGTAGATACTACAGCGGCTCCCAAAGAAGACTACACGCTGCTTCTTATAGCAGACTACACTCAATCACAGGTACCATCATGTTTTAGCGATGGCGGGATAGCTCAATGGTAGAGGTTTGGGCCGCAACTGTGAGAATCTGAGCTTGAATTTAGGTTCTGGCGGGTCCCATTCGAAGTATGAGCAGCTCCATGCTTTAATCCTGGCTCAAAGCAAAAACCACCCTCACTGTTGAGTAGACAACTAATACTGACCCTTTTGCTCGTGGTGCTTTGTGCTAGCCATGTCTGGTGAAAAATCAAATTTGTGTCTGGCAGCTTCACCGTAACGACAAAGAGGCCATATGAGAAAAAATCACGTTCTAAGCTTCACTTTCCTATAGCGCTATCATCCTATAATACAAATTGTTTAGTGATTTCTCCTCATAGCCCTCAGGTTAGGATCCTGTTTGGTTTGCCTTCTTTGTTTGGAGCAGCTATTCCTTGGAATTTTCTTACCACTAGTGGTGAAGAAGAGCAGACCACAATGGTGAACCCTCAATATACCCCTTCACTTTCAACCCAGTGCATTGTCATGAGTGAGCTGGTTACCCATTGTGCCCCTGGATCTATTGTTTCATACCACTATGGTTATGTCACTGTGTACTGAGGCTCAACGCCAATGACCAGCCTCCAAAATATCATTAACAATGAAAAGACTCTGTGCCAATCGTGGATCAGTCTAATTAGATAGCGTATGCGGGCTAGTTATCCCCTCAGCCTTGAGGTCCGGTGTAATACCTGATCACTTGTCACGCCTGCGTGACCTCAACGTACTCGGTGGCAGAGGATACTCGGTGAGTGAGTCAGTCACTAATCACAGGATACGCTCGCTGTCAGTGGACAGAGGATTTAATCAGCACTTTTGACACCAGCAGCGGCTGATAAGATTAGTTTAGTAGTAGGCAGCTTCGAGCGCACAGTCTGGTTGTATCACTGCTCTATTTCGCTATTACCAAGTATGATCAAGGTGAGTACGGGATTGCCTCGAGCTTGATTTTTATGCTCATGTCTTTTTTATTGTTCTACTCAGGCCCTGGCCGTCCGATTTACTGGATCTCCTAAGCCTGATGCTTGTGGGAGGGGTAGGAACTACGCGAGGAGTTCATTTTTCTCCGTGGGGGCTCAGTATGATTAGGACTTGAACCCAGGATCATTCCAACTCTAGCTATTGCACTGTACCACTATCTCATGCTAGTGACCAGATGTGCAGTCATACTACTAAGCATGTCGCTGAATACAGTATCCTTGATTGATGTATACATATATGGTCCATATGTTTATTCCGTATTGGTTGTTCTACTGAAATCGACGACTGATAGAAAGTCATTTGACTGGTCAATGGATCTATTTGATGGTCCTTCAAGGGTATGTTGTCTTTTTGACAATAACAGCTTCTTGTCATCCTAGATGGCATTATCAAAATCCTGAGTGACACCACAGGGTATTCTGCCATCACCATAATCAGATAAGAACCTCAGCAGTTAGGGGGCTAGTGATAAAACACACATGACTTCCTTCACGATAAATAGTGTATGCATTCCCATTCACCAATCATTCCAATGTTGGCCATCTAGATTGAATATTTCACCAACAACACCATAATTACTTGTATTGTTCCCATGAGTCTAAAACCTTAAGAGACTGGGTGTACAAAAGCCTATTCATACTGCGGGATTCATTAGTATTTGCTTGTATTGGTATCTGAAAGGAAAGGCTGAGCAGTTTTGTCTTGTGATGGTAAGTTTGTGTTCACTACTAGAGTTAAGTTCCAGGTCCATCATACCCGCGTGCTTTCCTCCTTGCTATACACTACATGCTATAGACCACGCCTGAAGCCATGTGCTCCTGAGCAGGACTCGGTACATTGGCCAGATTACACCCTTGAGAATTGGTCGTTCAATACATGCTTTGCTGAGTGGAAGCATTGGTATATCGGCATACATTAGATGACATGATGAGAAGTTCTAGTTTCAAGATTACTTTCTCGTTTCCTGATTCGATACCCCTGCTAAAATCATGTTAATTTCTTTAATGAGGAAACCCATAAATTAATTAGACCTCGACTTGTACAGGCATTACCTTAATGTACGCGGCATGAGAGTTCGGTCTTTGTTTGCCTGGCTCTTTTTACGCCCTTGACTTTTACAAACTAATTAGCTGGCTTGTCTGCTAACCAAGTCTCAGTGTGCTTAGGCAGCTCTCCATTTCTATTCAAACTCTCACTCATCGCCTTCGATCTTTGATTTGTCACTGGGTTTAGGTCACACTAGCTCTCCTATCTTCTTGAACTAGTAGGTTGCAATGATCTCTAATAACACGGTGTTCACACTGCTCGCTGTATAGGCCGACCAAAGTCTGAACACTCAGCACTTGGCCTTTTGGGCAGCTTAACATCTCTAGTAGTGTTTAGTTATTTACTAGCCGGCAATTTTCTTTTGTTTGCATTTCATCTTTTAGGGAGGTTTTCTATTGAATGCTATTAGGTTAGGAAAACAAAAACCGTTATCAGCACTCGGAGTAAACAGTTGATAGCAGCCGGTTATTGTTCGCCGGCCGTTGTAAATCCTCTATCGGGCCTCTATACGCTAGACTAGTCATTACATGAAGTGGGTGGAGTCTAGAGGTGTTTAGCTTTGCCATATGTTCTGTCAGTGACCGGACTACCACAGGATTACATTGTCTCTCTATCTGCTCGGCCTTATTTGACCAGTGACTCTTCTTCAACTGCTGCTACCTGGATTATCTTTCTTTAAATGGTGGTAAGTAAATGTCTCAGCCACAGGCTGTCAGACGACAGTTACCAGGGATGAACATCATGCCACCGACATGTCAACACAAACTCTGTTCAAGTGAAAACATAGGCACTCTCCACCCGAACTTGATGATAACGCCATCTGTGACTTAGTATGGTGGTAGTGCTTAATCAATTTTTGCACCTTTGATAACCTGTGTCTGCTGTGGAAAGGTTATTACCTGCATCAGGTTTCGCCAACACCATCCGATCCATATACTCGAACCTGTAATACTTTTTTCACATGTAACCAGTTTGAAAGCGTTTGAAGGTACTTGTATTCCCAACTAATTCGCTAGTCCTATCCCAATCTCATCTAGAAGCCTTTCTGTCTTCTCATTTTGGAAATTAAGATCTTTAAAACAGTATTTGCTCACACTCTCTTGTCTGACTGTGTAATCGATGCTCCCTGGAGTGAATTCGGATGAGCCGGAGCTAAGGATTTAGCCACAGATCTATGGTTTAGCATTCCCACGAGTAGCCAGGTGGTTAGTTTCTAAGCTTCTAATCGGCATACCAGATTTTTTGGGCTTTTGCCCAGTCAAAACCAGTTGACACTCATCCTGGAACCCTTGTCAAGTTGACCAAGATTGCGTCAAGCAAAGAGGTCACTTATAAAACTAGCATTGCTTCGGTTATCTATGTTGTCAGCCTGTCAACTTAGCTTCATGCTGTACGTAGGTCATTTGTGAAATCTGCGTCTCTAGTCACCACCCAAACAGCTCCTACAAAGATCTCCCCATTACTGGTATAGGAAAGTAGACTGCACATCGGGAGCAAGTAGCAAGGTTATGAAAATCCTCTGCACTGCAACTCTTGACCAAAACCATCAGACCACAGAGACAGGTAGACTGGCTTTCTGATCTAGGGGTTTGGTTTTGACACAGTTGTGGTAGCAGCCACCAGGACGGTGGTTTAAACCACAGGAACATTATCTAGCACCTTTCATCACTAGTAGTTTTTAACTAGTTGGTGCTCCGGATTCGCCTAGAGAGATTACCAGCTTTAACAGTTTTAGTGGTCACAAGTGTCCTCTACAGACTGACTAATCCTCTGCGGTAAAAATAGCAGAGTCTGGACTGAGCTATCAGCAAGTTGTCAGGAGCGTACTTTGTATTTAGATTGTTGTGGAGTAGGTTTCCTAGATAAAAGACCCAGTGCTTCACACTGGTGACAGCTGTTACTACCGCCAATGCCTTGTGGGGTATGTGATAGTAGAGTGCTGCTAGTCCAGATGATAAGTATACTAGGCTGTTGATGTTTGAAAGGACAATTATCCCACAGACTGCTAGCGGCTTTTCTACTTGTGAAGAGTTACCTGTTACGCATTACGCGACTAATGTGAGAAAATCTTAGCACCACAGGCTCAGAGCTGAGTTTTTAATCAAGTTAAATCTACAACATTGTGAATATGAACAGCAGTAAACTGCAGTGGCTACCCTCCACTTTCATTTATACAGAAAGACATTATTGAGTGTAGGAAGAGGATCTTTCTGTACAGAGGATAAAGGTTATCCCCCTCCTCCATCATACATCGCGTATTAGGTGCATTCGTGCGAACAGGGTTTCAGAGTTCAGACGCACTCTCAGTTCCATTGCTCGAAAGTGCGCCTGAAAAGTGTGTTATTACAAACCATACCTGTACATGTAACTCAGCTGCGTCTGAAAGTGAACTTGATCACACGAACAGAATTCCGTGCCTGAAACTGAGCGTGCCAGTTTATGAAGTGGCAAGGTTCTACAGATGTCAAGGCTATCTATCGACCACTTACTTATTCTCTGCTCGCTCATGAGTAGCCTCGTTGTTGTGAAACAGACTGCAAAATTTTCTATCCCTAAGATACGCAAGACATTGAGAGAGAACAACTCTGATGTGCCCGAAACTGCACGCGAAACTCCTTGCGTCTTTTAACTGAGCCTATCTGTGATCAGGTCTGAAATGTTGTATCTGCGTCTGACCGAAATCCACCTATTGTGGTCAGACAGGCTGTGCAAAGTGGCTTGGTTGTGCTTGTGGAGGTTGTGAGATGACCTAATGGCTACAGCTGTGTTAGCATCCTCCACAAGGGTTTAACTCCTCCAGCTTATGGGCTTACAGCTGTCCGTTTTCTAATCGGTAAGAGTAGTGACTAGTCAGCTCGGTGTGTACCAGTGTGCTCTCAGCAGTAATCATCTCTAAATTCAATGAAGACACTGTCTGTATTGATTCCATCTTGGTGATATTCCTAACAGGTAAACCGAGAGCAGTGTAATGAAAGTGTCTTTTACATTACTAACTGTTTTGTTCAGTGGCATGTCACTGTTTTGTTGATATCTTTGGTTTTACATTTGACATACCAGGTGCCTTGATTCATTATCAGAGACCACTTTCATAGAGTAATTTGTGTTCCTTTCCTACTGCCTCTAGTTCCTGTATGGTGACTGCGATGAACCAATGCCCAATAAAGTTTTATTCACTCAGTGGTGAGAAAAGTGTGGTAAACATAAGTGTGGTAAAATGGTAAAAAAAAGGTAAGTCTGTTTGTTGGTGACATGCGAGCTATTGGAGGAGGAATACTCTATGGTTGGGTAAGACTGGATATACGCTGGATCAAAGCTCAGCCACCCATTCCACTGTCATCAAGTCAGCTGTACTAACTGTTTTATAGAGGTGGATGACTGATAAACTGTCCTTCATATAAACAGTAAACCTATTAGGTCTATTCAGAGGCGGTGTAATGGCACTACCTTCGTGCTAGTTGAGTCTATGTCCTAATATATTATCCATTCAATACTGTGTGGTGGCCAATATAGGCATTTTTCTGTGATACTATAGCACAGGTGGTATCAAGTGGACTGTGTTTAGGTGCTTGAAAGGCTTTATTGCTCTAATTCACTTTCGTCAGTCGCTAGCCCTTTTGTATATCTTGAGTTGTTCACCTTGCGATGGCGCTGGGTCTTTTCTGGACGATATAGATGTTAACTGCGGTCCAGATGGGTGAGCTGAGCACGTTTTCTCAGAATATCATGAATAACATATACACGCTGCTGCAACTAAACCCTTGCAATCCACAAATGCTGAGGCTCAGCTCGATTCATATGATATGCCATACAGCCAATGCTTGTTGGATATCCATGTTTTGGACTCCCACAACTTGAAACATTGGCAAACACAACCAACACCAGTGCTTTGATTTCTAAAAAATCAGTCTGTCGTTTACTCTACCCCATGTTAAAGAGAGTCATCTCTGTAATTCTATGCTAGCTATGATGCTCTGTGTGCAGTCAGGTTTTAGTCGCTGTCTTGTCAAATCAAAGTCTTGGTGCAGAAGACTTACAGAAGCTGAATGGGCATGGATCAATATCCAGCCAATGCTGAAGGGATAATGATAGGGTTTGGTATTGATAAAAAGGTAGCTAGTAGACTGAACAGCATAGTACGCCAGATTACTCCGTGCTGTACGTGAGATTATGCAAGCTCTGTCCGTAGTGATTGTGAACTGTGCTGGCAGTATTGGATTGATATTGCCATTCCATTCTCTAAAAACTCAATTTTATTTGCAGAGCATGGTGAGCTAGCATGTCAGAGAAGGCCCCGCTCAATGGTGTATCCAGCCCGCATTATGTCTGATGCGTGCTTGCACAGCATGGATAGTATACCTCGTAAAGCTTCTGTAGACAGCCTGGAAAGTATTGAATCGCTCACAAACAAATCAGGTGAGTGATACTGGAATTGTCTTCCCTCCCTGCTGAATAACAATCTCGAGTAAACAACCTGGTGAGTGTGACCAATAAAAACAAAATAAGTATCTAAACAATTTAGTAGCAATGACTAGAGTAAAGATGTTGGATTGAATTACAATCAATTATTTAATGATTCATCAGCCCAATGGTGCAATTTCTTCCTCATCAGTGCATGGGATGCAGCTGCTTGTTTCGTGTAATTTATTTTTATTGAACACCCGGCATCTTTAGGACTCCCAAGGCATTAACTTGTACTGTCACAGTCACCATCGAGTCAGTCATGTAATGTTGCGTCATGTGAGTGTGCTCCCAATTGATATCTCGTATGGCTATTGGGCCTTCAACTGTTCTCTGGGGAGATATTTACAGTTAACTGAGGATAGAGTCCCAAGCATAGATATAGGTATATAGGTTGATACAGTAGATGCCAATAAGAAAGAACCCAATAAATTATTTTGTCACTGGATACTATCTACTAATCACCCTCTACTAAATATACGGCTCTGATCAGGAGTTGGCTACGTAACAAATCCGTGGCCATTTCTCTTTTCTCTGCCCAATCTACCTGAAGGTCTTCTTCTTAGTTACTAGCACTCCTCGCTAGTCATCCCACATATAAATGCCACACATGGCTGGGTAGTAGGATTATACCAAAGCTGGATTAATAACGATTTTATGTTGCCCAATCTATATGGTTTTTCTCTTTCCTGAATGACAGAGTGAGCATGCTATTGCTAGGTAACCAGTGATGAAAATCACCAAGGTTTTTGTCACCCTTACCAAAAGGGGTCCATGGTCCTGTTGACCTAGCTACCAACACAATGTTCCTCTGTCCGGAACCAATTCCTGCCCAGAACATCAAAATGTATACATGGAAGTTGTCTTCTCTTGCCATGGACTTGCCCCTTGCGCTTAAGGAGTTGTGCACCCTTGAAATATTCTATGGTCTTTGTAATGAAGAGATTCGGCCTGTATGTAAATGATCGTAGCTGTATGTACAATTTATCTATGTATTGTGTGATACTGACACATTTTCGCTTTGTAAGCGGAGTCGTTAGAAAGATATTGAGCATAGTTTTCAATCAACTTTCATCCTTCTTGTATAGATAGGATTGTGTTTGGTTAAAATGATTTTAACTTTTAGATTGAAAGTTGGTAGATCTAGGTTGTCTGTATGCCTTCTAGCTTTGAATAATGAATCTCTCTGAAGAAAAAAAATGTATCAATCAATGTGAATATGCCGAACTCACATGGGTTGACTTAGTGTATGATAAATCCGGGATTGATAGCGATAAGAGTTATCCTCCCCATGACTCAATGCTTGTAATTTGCTGAATTAAAGCAGTTAGCGTCTGTCCGGGTGATAAATCCCAGCACCCACTTGATACGTTAGAAGTTAGAATGTAGGAGGCATTACTCCCCGCCCGAAGGCCACTGACAGGGAGGAACTGCATGAGCGATAGTTGGCATTATCTGACAGCTGTGTGTTTGTGTAGTGATAACCAAGTGGACTGACCTCCTGTCATAAGCTATTGTCAACAAGGCCTTTGTTTAAATTCGATTTGAGTTTAATTTTGAGCTGAGGCTTTAGGGCAAATGGTGTGACTACGAGGCTTGGTATGTAAGTATACCTGACTTCCTGGCCCTGAACAGAATGGTTACCTTATTCTTTCTCTGTGCCAAGATACCAAGTGCAGCTGCACCACCAAGCACTGATGGATTTGGCAACCAGTGGCTTCTTGATTGATTGTTAGTAGTGGTGCGATTGTGAGCGATGTGGGTGAGGTGGACACCGGTGTACACTGTGTGCACTGTGTACATGGTGATGAGCTAAGTGTACCAGCATGTACTATCCATTGAAACAAGGATCTTTGTGTTAGTTTTATTGCTCACAAAGCTCTGTGTCATATGGTGGGTGCCAAAGAGTTATCTTTCCTCCCCTCAGGGTAAACATAACTAAAACATTCTGCTGTAAGGCTGCTCTGCAGCTGTAAGGTGTTGTCAGTGGTTTCGGCTTGTGTCTACAGGTCCACTAGCCATAATTACCAGTCCAGGGCTAAGTTATTTTCAACTTGCTACGCTTCATTGATTTTTGAGCTCATATGCTTGTGGTCTGGTGCTTACTAGCTAAGTCATTCGGTAGTTTGCCTTGGGTCAGACTTTACAGCTGTCTGCCGTCGAGAGAATGAGAACAATCGGCTAAGGACAGACAGCTCGGTAAATTCACTAGAGTCAGGTGGGTGAATGTCTTTTGTGGGGAATCAAATTTATTTCAGCGTTCAAAGCGACCGGTGTTACTAACTATGCGTGTAGGTCTGTTCATTCTTGTTCTTTGGCTAAAATTGGTAGGTCTGACTCTATTTCAATCTGCGTAGCCTTTTCTTCGCAGAATACCAGGTTACCAGAGCTAAAGGTGCCATTTGAACTCATGTTATGTTAGTTATCAATCACCCCAACCTGCTAGCCATTCTCTGCATTGTATCGGTATAAGCAAATCTGTATCATTATTATGCCCAGTGATTCTCGTTGTGGGCTAGGAAGGGTTTTATGGCCTGTTAACTGTTTATAATGTGGTTTGCGTAAAACAAACTTCAGTCAGGTATGTCGGTGGGTTGCTGGGTTGACACACTGCAGGGCAGGTAAGGTAGTGAGGCCGGCTTGACCTCCAGTCAGATCAGGTGAGTGGATTACTACTAGAGCAGCAGGCTTGTGCTCTGTCTGCTACTATTCTAAAATACTCGAGCGCTTGACTGCGCCTGGAGTTATCAGGGCTTTATACATCGGCTGGTCTGTCAGGTATAACTAGGGTTATATGCATTGCCTTTCATCAACATAGCGCAGTCTTTGCATTAGCTGAGCCCATTATAAACTAAACAAAGAACTCATTCAATACCTTTGCATTCGCATCAGCCATTGGATGGTATTAAATATATTGTATTATGGATTGGCAAAGGGCTTATCAAACTCAATCGATGCAGTGGTATGCGGGAGTGTACTGGGCAATGTAGTAAATCGCTCCGATAAGATTGAACACAAGATTGACCCACTTAACTACAGGGGTAAGATTTTTGCGCTATAGTCATGTATCAATCAATCATTTGTAGAGTCTAGTGTGAAATCATAGGTATTGTGCCTTGGTAGGTACAGACTGCGAATAAGTTGCTGCTGGACAGTCTAATTTATCATTCTCTCATGGTTGGTTCAGACAGCTACCTAGCTTAGCTTCGGTTCCTGTGCTCAAACTTGCCGATGAAAGCTGAATCGTAGTTTCATATAACTGGGCACGAGCTAGATCACTTATCACAGCTTGAAGTGAAAACTGTGTGAAGGTTTGCTCAATAACCATTATTACAGCTATCTGATCAGTGCATGGAGTGGCAGGAAACAAAAGCCACCGCATACTCAAGTCTATGATTGCTGGTTTGTTGCGGGTTTGTAATGTTTTCTTTATTTTGCAGCTGCTGAATCAACTAGTTGCAGTAACTCGGGATTAGTTGATATTCCACAGACGGAGGTGTCAGCTAAGGTCATTCAGACGTCAGTGCAAACTTCCAAAGCTCAGTCGAGCTCCTGTTTATTGGAGCCAACCGGATATACTACTTCAGCCAAACTCCAAGATCATTTTCCTCAGAAACTGCTCCGACCTTCGTCTACGGATTATATTCGCTCTAGTCGCAACTCACTAGGTACAAACTCTGATCACAGAGCATCTTCGCACAGTATATCCTCTAAACAACCCACTGGGACTAAATCTTCACTCACATCACCTAGTGACCAGACGGATAACAAGAGCATCACGGGTAGTGAAACCGCCCCTAGTACCCAAGCCCAGGTGAGTCTGTCTCTTTTGTGTTTTACACGTAATTAGGCATGGATTGTTGCGGGTCGATGCACTCTTTTTTTTCCAATTCGAATACACAATACCTCCGAACAGTCTGTACCCAAATGAGCCTTGATAGAATTGACCATTATGAACTATAGTTTCTCCACCCCTGGGAAGTTTTGTTTTACCAGGCGGCAGGCAGGTCTTGCTACAACAGTGAATATATTGTAATTATATTTACTCAGGCTAAAAGTGATGAACAAAAGTCGGGCATTAGATTTTTGCCTGCCTATCGAGATAAGACAGTAGAAGAAATGATGCATCATCAATCTCCAAAAGCGACTTGGCAGCATAATACCAAGTATGGTCCTGGCACCCTCAGTCGCAATGAGTCAGCTTTACAGAGACAGAGAGGCCAGTCAGCTCGTTACGCCGCCTATGAAGCTGCTCCACAGCAGGGCCGACAGTACACAGCTCCCACTGCTAGTATTCCACGCAACGCGCCAGTACGATATTACCCTCCAGCGATAGCCCAGCGGCCACCTGAAATGATGCGTCGCGTAAGTGACGGGACTCACCCACGTATGTCACCGATGCGCGCAACTGCGCCACAAACTTACCATGGTCGTCCTATACATCACAACAGTCACGAACCAATACAATCTAATACTAACCGACGGGCACCTGTGCCACAAGAGAGGAACAGTTATAGGCCTCCTCAGATACAACAAGGAGATACCAGAGTGAGGGGCCGTGCTGATCTCCGGCAGCAGAGTCGGAGTAATAATGACATTCGTACTGCGAATAGCGAAAATAACCTCAATAGGCAGCCAGCTCAACCAGTCCCATCTGGCAAGTACCACGCCTCCAGCAGTATGACTAGCATACCTCAATTCGCTCATCTGGTGACACATCAACCCCATAGGGCTGACTCCACTGGCAATATGAAAAGTCTAGAAGCTCGCCATTCATACTCATTCCAACAATTATCACAGCCATGCCAGCAAACGGCCACTCCTACCCGAAGCTACGAATCCCTACACGAGACACCAGCCACGGGGAGAAACCAGAGCGCATATCCGCACTCAAGTCCGAATGTCAATAGACTGTCTTATGCACATGCTGTGCATCCAACCCAGCGCAGTGGTGAGTACAATGGACAGCTTTTTTGTTGGTATTGTAATCAACGTCAGACTAACTAGTTCCACGATGAGTTGCTGTCATTAGTTAGTGCTGTACCCTGGCTTAATGTACATTAGTTAGGTTCGTTGGATATGTGTGATTGGCTGGACAGCAACACAGCAGTGGCATGTCTGTGTCACAATCTAAATGTTACACACTCTGGTGTCAGCAAAACGCAAAATAAAATAGAATGTCCTGGTTGTAGTGTTTGTAAATGCAAACTACTGTAAATACCATTGAACTGCTCGAAGTCACTGCATAAGCCTATCCTTGATTAAATTCTGAAAACAAAAAAGATCTGCTGCAGATACTGTTGCTGGTGGTTTTGCTTGTGGTCAGTTTGAATTTAAAGGGTCTGATCTGACATGTTATAGGAGTGCATTCTATATCCGAAGAACCAATCACCTTATCAAGAACTTCATCAGAAGGGTCAGAAAGTCCCATCATCTACCGAGATAAACCACCAATAGGTAGGTGTCATTCAATAAAGACTCTAGTTATGCACCTTTCTTGATAAAGAACAGAACAACCTTTTGTCCTATAGTTAATCTCGACTCCTAATTTTACTGGTTTAGCCGAGTCACCTCCAGTATCTTGTATTTTTTCCAGAAAATGACCCATCAGCGAAGATCTTGCGGCGCACATCATACCTGATGGCGACATCTAGACCCGAATTCCCTAGCACGCCGGAGGAGAGCAGAATGTGAGTTTTTAGGAGCCAGAGAATTCTATGGTGTCCGGAGGCGGCCAATGAACAAAGTCTCTTTTTGTAAGCAATGACCGAGTACCATGAAATTCTATACTTGTGATGCCTCTTTTTTTCAGGAATTCTAAGCCTACAAACATTCGTAAACTGAAAAGTTTCTTTGGTGAGAAGGTGAGTGTAACACTAACCCTTATTTAGATTGGGTCATACTTCAGTATTCATGCCAAAAAACACACACTCGGCAACATTGAATGTTTCCCACCGTAGAATCATAACTAGGTGACAGTCTGTTATGGTTAATGGTTCTCATGGATAAGTTTGGCTCTTCATACTGATACTTGTCCATAAACATTGGCTAGCTGTTGGTAGTGCAACTAAGCAGCACTACTCCCAATCATACATTATAGTGGCTGACTTCATTAGTCAGGATTATACTGGAGAAATCACTAGATATAATGTGCATTTATTATCCAGACACCATCCATCAAGGAAGCGCAGGAGAAAGCCACATCACAGTCTGATGTCACCTACAGCTTGCCTGATAATCTTGAGGTTCATAAAGTCGGAATTCTTGCGGTTAAGGTGGTAGCTGTAGACAGCAAGGTATGGTAAAAGACTCCGCAGTAAGCTAATACAATAACGGTCACTGCATTTGTAGCTATAAACTTCAACCAAGGTCAAACCATTTGCAGCGAATACTGCATTTGTCCTCGTCATCAGATATACTGCATTGATACCAAGCCTAGTACGATTTGCATCAAGGCAATACAAATTAGTAAATGAGATTTATCATGGTTTTAGAAAGCGACGGATCGATCATGGAAAGCAATGGGGGCTGCCCTCTGCGGTCATATGCTGTATTTACTAAAAGACAAAAAGGAGCATGCCAACATGGTAAGTACCTCTAAAAGGCTAAACTTCCGGTTAAATTATTATTCGTTTCTTGGTTTCGAAGACCACATTTTATGTAATAGCAATCGGTTATCTAGAGAAGGTTCTTTTAACAGTGATGGTGGTTTGATAGCACTGATTGAATGGTGTACCTATATAATTTTATCTATTGTAGCTCACGACAACCAGCGGCTCATTCATCATAGATGATAAACCGATCTCTATTCGAGCTTGCCATGTTGATATAGCCCATGGGTACACCAAGAAACGCCATGTATTTAAACTGATAACTTACAGTCATTCAGAATACATGCTCCAAGCGGATGATCATCATGACATGATGTCTTGGATAAAAGCAATCATGGCAAACAGCAACCCCGATGCTGAGGTAGGTTGAAATTGGTGCAGGTCTAACCATTTATTCACATGTGGATTTATCATCCCCACGTTTGTCGACTTTTTACTCAGGGCCTTGGTTCCTGACTTGACCCTACAACCTGTAACCAGACCAAAAGAAACGTCGCAGTAATTGCTCATCCCACTTGACAGTGATTGTCTATGACATCCATGGATTTTCGACTATACCTGCATTTCTGTTTCCCCATCTTTATAACAACACATTCTGTGTTTAGCAGTGTGTGCATGGGTTTGCCGTCTCTCGGGTGCTTTTCACTGTGTTTCACTCTTTTGCATGCACAGAGTTCAACAATCAAGGTAGTAATCTGTGAATGTACCAATCCATCCAGATTTATCAGTTTCCCCGGGCATGCTTTCTCTTGCTATGGCCATGATCTCTTCCCATGTGAATGTTTAATGTGATGGAGGTGCCTTGCGCTAGATTGTAGAGAATGTCCACTATTCGGGTAGCAAGTAGTGCCCTTCTTTCCAAGTTTCTGTGTCTTTGCATGGCGACATAAAAGCAGCCGCTTATAATAACACTGCTCGTGGACTTGAAACCTGAAGAATGTGTGAACTGATTTATCCAGCTCCAAATACTGTGGAGATAAGCACTTGATTGGCTTTGCTGAAAAAGCGTGTCAACCCCCTGAGCTTGTACTGTGATGCCAACGCATGGTGCATAAGATTTCACACCAGTCACAATGTTAACTACTTTTTCAGTCAGAGAAACTGTCCAGTACGGAGCTGGTTAAAAGGATAACTACCCAACAGTCCAAGCTTAGCCAACAGAAGAAAAGGATTACCAACCTCTCCTTCAAAAACAAGACTGCATCACCTTCTGCTAAGTCTGGTATGTGTAAACTCCATCTATGATTGTGGGTCAGCGGATTGCTAGCTGAAGCAGAAGCATTTAGTTCCGGGAGTTAGTACCCTTTTCTATCTACCCAGCTGCACTACCTTTGTTTATTCATGCTTAGTCATTGTGTAAACTACTATGAACTGACCATTAATAATGCATCTGTTCTAATGGAAATCTAAAAGGGTAAAACAAATGTTTTAGGCTTCCATAAACAGAACTTGCGAAATCCAGTTTACCCAGTCCATACTTATTACTTTAAACAGCTGACATTCCTTTTTGACACAATCTACAAAATTGATATTTGGTACCCCTATCAATCTACCATTTCTCTGATTTTTTCTTTCATGTTTTTGTATGTTATTGTAGACTCGGGTACTCAGAAACGAGATAAAAAAAGGACTCCGCCAGCAGTTAAGTCCCTTGAGTTTGGTTATCAGGAGCCTTGCGGTGATTTCGGTATACCTCTGAGTGAATGCACACCGTCTCATGAGAATGAGTTTGTGCCTCTCGTAGTTGAGCTGTGTACCCGGGCGATAGAGACGCATGGCCTCGATACAACAGGAATCTATCGAGTGCCTGGAAATAAGGCTGCCATCAATGCGCTGAAGGAAGAACTTAAAAAGGTAGGTAACGAACTAAGGAGCACATAACTTCTAAACCTGTTCGTAAATCAAAAGTTGACAGGAAACTAATGGATGTCTTTTGACCATTTTATAGGGTATCATTGACCTAGAGAATGATAAATGGCGAGATATGAACGTGCTCTCGAGCCTGCTAAAATCTTTCTTTCAACGACTACCAGACTCTCTCATTACTACGGAGAAATACAAGACCTTCATAGAGACAAATCGCATCACCGATAGTCAAACTAGGTTGACGAGTCTTAAAAAACTGATAAGAACACTACCCGAAGTTAACTTTGAGACGCTGAAATTTTTATCCTGCCATCTCAGAAAAGTCTCCGAACATGGAAATGAAAACAAGGTTAGTATTTGGCTATATATATATATAGAGGAGTATAACATCAAATATCCTAATCTATCGTTTAATTGGCCAATCTAGTGAAGTAAAAAAATCCCTGTAGCGTTCAAAGGCGTCTTAATCTTAAATTAAATAATAAAGTTTCAGAGTTATACCATGGCAAAGCAGAGGCCAGTTCTTCACCGGAGTGTAATGAGAGTCAACTTGAGTTGGTACAATACCTTAGCAAGCTGGACTCCGTCGCAGATTTTTCAATTTCTCTGCCTGCAAGTCACCGACTTCTCACTTATCTGTGTAGACTCCCTTTGATTTTTACTATATTCCGTACTGCATGACTGTTTTTCATCCCTGTAGATGGACACACGTAATCTTGCCATCGTGTTTGGACCTACTATCATCAAATCTGGTGAAGATGTAATGTCAATGGTGACAGATATGTCTGACCAGTGCAGGATTATTGAGAGTATGATTCTCTATTGTGACTGGATGTTTGCTTACGATGACACACCACCTCCATCAGTACAAGATACGGAGACTGCAACTGTAGCGCCTATCAGTGAAACCATGAACAACATGAGTGCTGATCTTGCTCAACTTGCTAGCAGCGGAAGTGAGTATGAGAAGATTGGTCATTACAATTTGTAGCCCCAATAATTTGGGTATCAATGAATGTTCCATTTCTCCCTTGTTCGCATGTTGATGGTGAGCTGTGTTTGACGGCCTTGTTGTTTTTACAGAAAAACAAAGCAAAAGCCAGTTGATGTCTGCTTTCAACAGCGCCGTTAATAAGAATATCAGTAAAGTGTCGTTGGGGGGACCTTCCACCTCATCTCCTGTGCGTGATACTCAACCACCAGTTACCCCAACATCTACAGATGAGTTCGGTTTTGAGAACAGAAATCTTATGAAAGAGGTAGGATCTGTATTTAAAAATACTGCCTGGGAATATAGTCTCGTCCATTTCAACT